>Ga0181399_1000387_pt1 | contig 16297 bp, 13 predicted proteins | sample 22SPOviralmetaG_FD_130128 | JGI IMG/M metagenome (GOLD analysis project Ga0181399, IMG submission 130128) | Marine viral communities from the oligotrophic San Pedro Time Series (SPOT) site, San Pedro Channel, CA, USA - 22 SPOT_SRF_2011-05-21 | ecosystem: Environmental > Aquatic > Marine > Strait...
ACACGGCCCGACACGCGTTCTACCCAATGTTGTTTGGAAAGAGTTCCTTGAACGCCTGAAGAAAGTTGGCGGGCGGGGACCCCGCAGGCGGAACCTCGGGCGACTTCCATCGTGCCCACAGCTCTACGGCCACGCCGTGCGCCTCTTCGGCCGTCGTCTCCACAAACCGGTCCACAGAGGCCACGGCCGCCTCGGGCGCCTGCGCGTCAAATGCACGCAGAAAGTGATCCAGCTCTGCCGCCCCAAAAGCCTTTGGATTCTCTGCAAACCGCGCCAGAAACCCATCCATGTCCTCGGGCCGGGCGGCGCCGTAAATTTCCGCTGCGGCGTCCTCGCCACTCGAAAAGTCGGGGCAGTCGGCATCGAGGCGAACGAGGGTGCTCGAATCGACTGTGGCCTCGGAACCAGCGTCCTTTGCCCCCGCCTCGGGCTCTTCGGGCGCCTCGTCCCCAGAGGCAACGTCGGACGCCTGGTCCGGCGGGCCGGGGTGGGTCATCGTCTCGTCGACGTGCTCGAGACGATCGTCGCCGTCGCCACCGAGATGGCCGTCCCGACTGCCATCGTCCACCGTCGGCGCTGCGTCTCCATCGCATCCACCACCTGCAGTTGGGCGCGTGTGAGGCACGTACGGGCACAAAAAACGGACAGGCCGCACCGAGGGGTTCAGGAGCATCGGACTCAGCCATAGGATCACTGCGAGTCGGAAGAGCGTCTCTACTGTTTCCCTGGTTGACATGACGTTTATAATGGGCGACTCTCGAGTGACAATGGCCGACGAGGCGAGTCCCGCCATCATCTGCACCAGAATGCCTGCGGGCGGCGTCGGCGGGTGGCGGGGGCGGCAGGGCGGGCACCGAACCCAGACGGCCCACAAAGGGCACCTGAAGGGCAACCACGATGGCGGGCTCGATCAGACGGCGCTCCCACTCTTCGATGGGGCCGCGCTCGGCCTGCAGGAACCGGAGCACGACCACGATGGCCGCCCCGGCGCCACAGATGCCCACGAAAGAGGCGTACCGCAGATATCGCCAGGCGGTGCTCGTCTCGAAGGTTTCGGCCGCGCCCACGATGGCGCCGAGAGCCGCAAGGGGGCCGTCCACAATCAGCAGGAGCCACTTGGTCGAGTCTGCATCGGCGTCGGTGTCGTGCCGTGTTCCGGCGACGAGGGCCAGATAGATGCCGAGGAGGAGTGTGGACATGATGGCCGCCGCGTCGTACAGGCTGCCCGCGGGGTGCGGCAGGATGATCCGAGTGGCGCCGTCGGTGCCGACCGTCAGGTACGCCCCGAGCGCCGTGGCGGACAGTGTGACGGTTCCGGGGACGCCCGGCTCGGACGGGGTCAGATCGGCCGCCCAGACAGGATCGGTGCCGCGAAAGAGGGCGACGGTGGCCTCGACGCCGTTTGGGAACTGGTGGGCGGGCGCCGAAAAATCAAAGACGACCGGTCGCTGCACGGTGACTGCATCGGACGAGAGGGTGCACTTCAGGCCGGTGGGATGCCCCAGGTCGGTTCCGACGGGCCCGATGGGCGGCAGTGTGTGCAGCCGGCCACCGTGGATCCACAGGGGACTGCCGACTGCGGCCGCGACGTCCGAGAGGGCGATTGGGACCTCTGTGATGGTGACGTGGTGGTGGTCGACCTCGATGACGGTGGGGGATACGGCGACGGCGGCGGGGTCGGGGACGAGGCCAAAGTCCATCAGGGCGAACCCCGCGGCCGTGAGGGCGTACAGCTGCATGGTGCCCAGTTTAATTTGAGCGCCCCCCGGGCTTATAGCCAACCACCTCAGAGGCTGCCCGGTGCCCGGAAGCAATGTGCCGGTTCAGGGTGCCCTTGCGGAAAAAGAGTCGACCGCAGATGTGGCACTGGAACTGCGGCGGGTGGTGGTACACGACGTGCCCGTCGGACGTGGGGTTGTGGCAGATGGAGCACAGGGGGCCCTCAACGGGTGTATCGAACTCCAACAAGGAGCGCCAGCTGGGTGAGGAGTGCACCGGCAAACAGCGTGGGTGCTGCACACCGTCCGACATCCACCTGCGAAGCGGAAAGCGTGTTTTCGTTGGCGAATCCCTGCAGCCGGAGCGCATATACCACCGAGACGACAACGCCCGCCGATGCAGACACTGCCGCAGCAGTGAGTGCCACAGTCTCAAAGGCACCGAACGCCGAGATGCACACGGCGACGGGCACGAGGGCCGTTGTGCCAATGGCGGCGACTGCGTACGCCTGCAGCCACGGCTCCCAGTCCGAGACGGCCGCCAGGCACGTGGGAGCCCCGCCCTGCCGCCCCCGCTGCTCTGCGATAAAGGAGTTGTATCCCTTTCCCATTGGGACGTCCACCGAGCGCGCGCCCGTGCACACCACCGTGAGGGCGGGGCAGTGATCGTCCAGCGTCACCCATGCTGGGATTCCGGCAGCCAAAAGCCCAAGTGCCAACAGCCCCACCGACGTCCGTGTATCACGGCGTGAACCCATGGGGCGTGCTGACTGTAGAGGCGCTGGACGCGAATCTGCCGTATCCGTGGCGCGTGGCGGTGTCCGGGGGGCCCTCGCCGCTTAAAGTGCACGGGCGCGGGCTTTATACCGACGACGCCGAGCTCCAGCGGTGGATCGAGACGCGGGCGATTCCGGCGATTGCGCACATCAACCGGGCTTTCGATGGCACGGATGCCAGTCCGCGTCGCGAGGCGATGGCCGAGGAGATTGTGGGGGCCCTGGGGGTTCTGGACCCGGCCGAGGTTCCTGCGGCGGCCGTGGAGCACGTGGCGGTGGCGACGCCCGAGTACCGAGAGCGGCTGGTGGGGGCGCTGTACTTTATCTTTGCGTACAACGTGCCCGAAGAGTTTGTGGAGCACCGGGCGGGGGCGCTGGCGGCTGCACTGGAGCGTCCGCCGTTTGACGGTCCCCGGGATGACCACAGTCCGGTGTTCCAGGCGGCGTCGGCGATGGCCGTCCAGTACGCGCGGCGGCACCACCGGATGCCGTGGACTGTGCCGACCGACGGGAGCCGATGCACGGACCGGGTCGAGGCGATGGCGATGTGCATCCGACTGGCGCGACTGTGCGCGTGGGCCGATGTGGCCACCGAGCTGGAGACGGAGGCGGCGCCGTGGGAGGAGGAGATGGCCGCGCGACCCGCCGTCACGGACAGCCGGGCCAAGAGCGCCATCGCGCAGTGGCTCTCCGAGTGCAAACGTAGCCACCCCCCAGCCCTCAACATCTAAACGCCGGCCCCAACCACCAGCCCCGTATATGCACCAAGCCCACCACAAGACACCACCCAGACACAGGTGTCCGGCATGTTCGGGTTATTTGGGCGTTCTTCACCGGAGGAACCAGACGCTAGCCCACCGGCTAGCGATGACCAGTCTGGCGAGTCCGACGCAGAGTTTGAGACCTTCTCGGAGGACTCGTCGGAAACCGGTCCATATACTTCAGAGGCAGCCGCATTTAGAAGGGCCGCCGAGGCAAAACGGCTGGAAGCGGAGCAGGCCGAGGCAGAACGCGTCGCGGCGGAGCAGGCCGAGGCAGAACGCGTCGCGGCCGAGGCGGCCGCATTTAGAGAGGCCGCCGAGGCAGAACGGCTGGCAGCTGAACAGGCCGAGGCAGAACGGCTGGCAGCTGAACAGGCCGAGGCAGAACGGCTGGCGGCGGAGCAGGCCGAGGCAGAACGCGTCGCGGCGGAGCAGGCCGAGGCAGAACGGCTGGCGGCGGAGCGGGCCGAGGCACAGCGGCTGGCAGCGGAGCAGGCCGAGGCACAGCGGCTGGCGGCGGAGCAGGCCGAGGCAGAACGGCTGGCGGCGGAGCAGGCCAAGGCAGTGGCCGAAAGTCAAAGGGGTGTTAGTGCGTTCCAGGCTGCGGCACTTGCGGCCGGGTCGCGGGGGAAGGTGGCAAAAACCACAGGTGCGAGATCTGTAAGCGATTCGAGAAGCAGCGTTTTTGCGAATCCGCTCCTCGTCATCGGGGTCGAAAAGACTGATACGGAAGTCGACGTTGTCCTTCCTGCGGAGGAGGCATCGACACCGGTTGGTGTAGGGGAAGCCGTTGCTAGCCAGGCTGCACCAGATCCCAACGCACTGACCCGCACTGAGTTCGAAGCCATCAAGGAAAAGGCGGTTGTATATGCCCACAGGGGCAATTGGAAATCACGCGACGACGGAATTCAACTCTCAGACCTCGAAACAATTGCACTACGGTACTTGGAAACCAAGACACCGAGCGATGGAATCGCATGGGCGGGGACCCTAGGCGATACTGTGCAGAAGCTTGTGATCCCGTTTGAAAAGTTCCAAGAGGACATCCGGCCATTTCCCGCGGTAAGGAGCGACAGTCATGTGATTCGATCTTTTATGAGCAAGGAAGATACAGAACCGCTGTACATTCGCATCGAGGGGTGGGAAGGAGACGACCAGAGCAGTACGGCTGTCCAGTACTACAAGGAACGGTGCTATGGAAACGTATACAAGATCGAGGGCTTTTCGTTGCTGTCCGAGTCGTTCCTGAAGACCAAGGCCGAGGCGATGCGGCTGGTGCGGGACGTTGTCAAAAAGGCGGTTGGGCTTGACAACAACGCGCGTGAGAGGGCAAAGGAGAGGGCAAGTGAGATTGTGAGGGACGCGACATGGACGCTGGCGAGCCTCCGAAACCCAGGGGCTACTGGGGCGGCTGCGAGCCTGTTCGAGGCGGCCAGGGACATGATGTCCATCCGCTCTGATTTGGGCCGGTCGTGGCGCTCGGGGCCGACGGTGGCGATGATTACGAGGACGGCCTCGACGTCTGCGCTCGACTTTATCAACGAGGAGCTGCTGCGCCCGGGTCCCACAGCTGCAACCCAAAGAGTATAAAGTGCCCGCCGCCCAACTCTAACCAGCCATGCCTCCCCGAAGCCGGTCCCCGGGGCGGCGAAGGCTAGTTTTCAATGGCCTCGAAACCACGGCCTCCCGTCCAAGCCAAATCGCGGAGATGTTCAGGGCCCTATTGAATCAGATGATACCCAATGCGTCGGGGGCGACCATGTCCATGTTCACCCTGCGCAGGATGTTTGATATGGCGGTGCTTCATATGTTGGACGTCGCTCTGCAACAGTGTTTGCCAGGCACTGTGATTCACATCGAATTGTGGCGACATATCCAGGGAATGTTCGAAACAGTCGCGGCCACATCTGACAGCGTCGTGGACGGCACGCGGTATATCTACGTGGGGACGTTCTTAGCGCAGGTGATGTCTGTGTTCTCCTCCAGTGGACTGCCAAAACTGCTTGCCGGCACGATCGGGGCCACGGGATTCGGTTGGAAAGGCAAGCTTTTATCTGGAGTCGGTATGGCGGCCGTTGGATACGGGGCCACACATGCATCAGGGTTGCCGGCCGCCCTTGAAGACTTCAAGAATGCAAAATTTGCGGCCACTCTTCTTCCTTCGGTCCCTCAAATACTTACTCTCGTCTACCAAGCCTTTACGACGCTCTGGCCACTTCTCGAGTGGATTACGAAGATGTTGCGATCTTTTACAACGACGGAAATAAGTGCCAGCTTGACGGGGATTTGCGTCGCTACGGTCTATTATGGCATGCTTTTCGTCGCGTACCAGATTGCGGCCCACACGACTGGGGCTGCCGGAGAGCTGAGCCCAGAGACATTCGAACTCGTGAAACAAAACATCAATACCGGAATGACGACGGTTCGAGCGACCCTCTATGCCGAACTTCCGGGACTGTACGAGGTGTTGTCGAGTGTCGCTGTTTCGAAGTTGGCCGCGTCGGGAAGCGTCGGTCCCTTCGAAAACTGGTGGGCTGGGCGCATCCCGGTAAGGCAAGAAAGCTATCCGATTACTGCAGTTGGCAGCGAGGGGGCGTTTCCACGGGAGAGAGAGATGATCTGGAGTGCAGCGCGAGAAAAAGTTGGCGAGATCGGGCTGGACGAGATGACCAAACGTGGGCTCGCCGATGCCACCGCGCGGGTCACGCGGGCTGGCACAGCGAACCCCGTTACGAGCGACATCGATGCGATGGCCAAGGGCATAATTGCGGACAATCTCGGAGGAAAGCTGGCCAATGCGTCGAGTGGGGCCTATGCGGGGTGGGTGTGGGTATCCAACGATACGATGGCTAAGGCAACCGGAAAGAGCATTTCGGACGCCCCGGGGCTTGCCGTCGACCCGAAGGCAGCATACGACCCGCTCAGGATGGCAAAGTCGATGTTTGTTCCGGTCGAGGGTTCCGCGGGCCTGATTGACGATCCGGATAAAGCAGGGAAGCTTGCCCAACACATCTTCGGCACGCACTCAGGAAACAGCGAGTTGGCAAAGTGGCAGTGGTCCCCGACGAGGGTCGCCCCGTCGACCATTCGCGACCTGTTCGGCAAAGAGGTCGGAACAAACGTTTACTTTGAATTCGTCGACGATCTTCTGGGCGGGAACGCCAAGACTGGCACCGAGCGGTACATTGCCAAAGCCGTCATGATGCTATTCGTGGCTCAGATTGGTGCAATGATCGCGCGGCCGAATGACAAGTCCCTGGATACAGTCTCCGGGCTGATTACCCGACCCTTTGGAATAACGGGTGGCACAATCGCCGGGGACGGAAGCTTCAACTACAACAGGCTGCTTTTGGCCTCTTGGAATAGACTGTGCGCCGAAGAGCTGCGATCCGACGACGAACTCAAGGACTACATCGAACGTGTGTACGGCCGAGACAACGTCGATGTGGAGGTTGGTGCAATTCTTGAATTCAGAAAAGATGTACCTAGAGTTGGTCGCATCAAGAAGCTCCTGACTACAGCCGAACTTGACAACAACCTGGACAGGCAAGTTCGCTTCATTCTATTCAACCTGATCCCCTCCTCGCAGAGGGGAATCCAGAACCGCAATGTCCGAAAGCTGTTTGACAGAATTGTATGGCTCGCAGAGCCCGGCACATGCCAATATTGTGTGATCAACAGGCAGGTCGCACCCACACCAGGTGCCCCTCTATTCCGATGGACCCCCGGGGATGCTGCATTCTACAATCCGTCGAAGGAGCCCAACACAAACCCGACTCGCTTCTCGGGGCGAGTTTGGCCTCGGCCAATGCCCGATGGCGACCAGGCGTATGCAGATCTGTATGCCGTTGTTGCGGCCGACTTCAATGGGGTATCCGGTATGGCGGTGTCGTGTATCAACTGCTACGCGAGCTTCTGGGCTCGGAAGGTGGGGGCGATCGAAGGGGACAGGGGCCGCAGTGAAATGCTGACCCGGGTGCTGGAGATTGTGAACCAACAGAAGGAGGCCATGGGGGGGGCTGCAGCAGGAGAACTGACACGGGAGAAATATGAGGCCATGGAAGCAGATATTCTCAAGTTGAACACTGTGTCCGATGCGGAGTACAACAAGCAGATGCTCAGACTTGCGGGATATGTCACTGACATGTAGCTACATCCGGGGGGTTCCCGACTATAAAGAATTGGGCCGCCATCGGATATCTGCCCGCGCGCGATGCCCGACGTCTCGAGCGATGGCCTCGCCAACACGGCCGCCTTTTTCAAAGAGGTTGGCAGACAGCGGGGCGACGCTACGGCTAAAAGGTACGTCCTGGCGCCGCCGAAGATGCTTGATGTGGCACCTCAAGCCGTCACCGCTTCCGCAAAAACAACTATAGAACGGGCCAAAGAATTATTCACGCAGGCCGCCAAGTTTTACCACACCGCTCTTACAATCCGGGCCGTTTTGGAAGAACTGCCGCACCTGGCTCGAATTTCAGGGCTGGAAACGGGCCCGATCGAGTACACATGCCAGCAGCTCATCGAAAACCAAGCGATACTCGCTATTGTGGCGATGTTGGTAACCAACCGAGAGGTGCTCAAAGGGATCGACTGGAGAACGGTGCCGGGACGAATCATGCAGTCCTTGGCAGACGCAAGGAAGAAGGCGGCAGCCTTCCGAGAGAACCCTGAGGCGTGGCCTTTTGTGATGCGCGCGCTGGCATTGGCCTGCCTTGTGCCGATCGTGTACTCTGTCGCCACGATGACAACCGCTGCTCTTCGCTATCTTGGTGATGAACACAATGCGCTTGCACCCACCGGCTCTGTGGGAATCGACTCACCGAAGGCCACGATGACAACCGCTGCTCTTCGCGCGTTTTCGCCGTTTGGAAACGTGGCCGCCTTTCAGAGGGGGCTCCGGGCCGAGCTTCCCAATCTGAACTTTCTGCTGGTTACGCTCGGCCTCCAACTCGGGAATCTTACTGGGGCCGCACTGCCGCTGCAGCCTTTTACCCAGTACGTCCTCCCAACAGTTGAAGGACGGCAGCTACAGCTTCGGGAAAACACGTCGACGCTCGTGGGAACGGGCAAATCGCCCGATATTGTTGTTCCGTATAACGCCACCGTCGCGCATTTTTCTGATGAAATTCGCAGGGCTGCATTAGAGAAAATCGACGATAACATCATGTGGTCGCCGGGGGCAATAACAAGGATCGTGCGGGCCCTGACAGATCGCTCACGGCCCATCAATGGCGATTTCCATCGTGTCATCTGGACGAAGGAAGAATCGCCCGATGCTCGCTGGGTGTCGCGCAGCGTTCTCGAAGATATCACTGGCGGTAACTGGGGAAGCCTCCCAGAGACAAAGTACGGGCAGGGCGTCTACGTGGTCCCATCGAAGCTGCGCGAGATTGCAGCCCGCGCTTCGAACCGTTCTATTTTCGACCCGGACGTCATGTTCCTCCTGTTACGCGACGATCTGGAAGAGAAGGTCGAAGCGATTCAGCCGCGGCCGGAGGCCCGGCCGTCTTTATGGTCACTTTTCACCGGGGCCAGCAAACCACGTACGAACAGAGAACCTCCCCCCTTGCGCCGGCCTCTTACTCCGGAGACTGCAACCGACATCCTTGCTGAGGATGCGGCGCTTCTCAAGCGCGTTCCATTTCCGGCCGGTATGACCGGTGACACGGAAGGTGTTCAACTCGTCAGTGGAAAGTATTACTGCGTGGAAACCCACTGGGATCGCAGGCTCAATCAAATGATACGCGACCTCGAGGAGTTTGTTCATCGCGACCTCAAGTTATCTAAGGATAAGTGGCTGGCGGCAAATGAGGCGATCCGCATGGCAAACCAACGAATTCGGGACCTTAAGGACGCAATCGCTGCTACAAAGGTTCGCGAGACGGAGAAGCGGGACCAGGCAAAGACGGCCGAGGAGAGCGCGCGGGAGCGCGACAGACTCGAAAAGGAGCACCAAGACAGACTTGCCGAACTCGAGGAAGAGAAAGCCAGACTTGCCGAACTCGAGGAAGAGAAAGCCGAGTATTGGAAGGGGGCCAGACGTTTTGGCGCATTCGCGGGCTTGGCGGTTCGTCTTCTGTACTGGGTCCGGGAATGCTACTCCCGTCGCCAGATTGAGAATGAGCGATCGGCTGCCCTTCAGCCCGGTTCCTGCAGCGTACGTGTGGGCGATGTTGGTCCCTATAATCCCGATGTGTTTTCCGAAGCCTATCTCGAGTTCAAGAATGTGCTCCCGATTCTCGTTTGGAGCTGGAACAAGCTGTTCGCAGAGGTGAAACATGGACGTCTTCCAACTGAGAGATCGACTGTTTTGGCGGCTGATTATGAGCCCACGACTTCTGAACCTCAGACAGAGGACCGGGGGACGCTCAGGCATGCGCTCCGGATGATCGATGTGCAGGCGGCGTACGGCGAGATCGTCGGTGAGGACGGCGGTGAGGACGGCGTCGAATTCAACGACCGCCAGATTTACCTCCTGGGCCTCGTGCTTTCCGATTCAGCCAAGGTGACCACAGACAGCCCCACTTTCTGGCTCCGACTGTACCTATGGGAGCGTCTGACTGAAGATCAAAGTGCACCGTACACCTCAAGTCAGAAGAAGGACTTGTTTTACAAGATTCGCCACGGGCCGGCATTTGAACGGCAATCGAAATGCCTGAACCCGGAGGGATGCCAAAAGGGGGCCGAAGGCGCACCCGCTGACGCAACGTTCTGGATTACCAAGACTGGGAAAATCTGGAGCCTGATCGACGCGCCGGTTGAATTTGGGAAAACCCTTAAGTCTAAGAAGTGGAGCGAGTACCTGGACGAGCTTCACCACCAACGGCAGCTGGTTGGGTACTGCACAGGTTGCACAATCAAGGAGGGTATCGAATCTCCTACCTTCAAGGCTTTCGAGGATGCTTTGCTGACTCGTGGCCGCCTAATGGATAGCGTTGACGACAACCAACAGCGAATTGCAGCCGCGTTGATTGTCGCACGTTCGACTGGCAGTGGCGGCCATACATAAGTGGCGGCCGCAGAAGTGGGGGGCGAGTAGGGTGGGGACTATTGAAGTTTAAACGGGGTGTCTACTCTAGGGGGGCAGGGAGGCCCGAGGTGCCGGTGGCGACGGCCTGCAGCTTGCGTTTGATCTGGTCGTGGCGGGTGAGTCGGGTCGGCGGGGCGCAGTCGGGGGCAGTACCCGCTGCATGTGGCCGCAGCAGCTGTGCGACGTGTTCGACAGAATCTCGCGGTAGTCCAGCTCCCGGATCGAGTGCGCGCGGCATCTGCGGTCCGGTCAGCATCCGCGTCGAGGTCGGAGTTGGCCGCAGGAGCGCACTCGGCGTGTGGCGCCAGCACCGTCGTAGAGCCCACCACCATGCCACGCGGCTGCCCAAGCTCGTGCACAACCGTCGCCACAAAGTACCGGATGGCAGACGCAGATCGCACCGTCGTCACCTGGTCCCGCACCCGCAACCACAGCGCATGAATCCGGGCCGTCAGGGGGTGAAGCCACTCGGCTTCAGGGTGCGCAGGCGGGTTGAGCGCAGCCGAGTGCTTCTTCGTGGCCGCCGCCAGAGCAGCCATCCGCGCACGATGGTCCGTCGCTGGAATGCGCCGCACCCGCACACAAAGGTCGCGCCGGAATTTTTCCCGGCTCTTTTTGTACAGCGCCTGTCGCATCTCCCCGGCCATCACACGCTGAACCTGCACTCCAGTCAGCCCCCACCGCCACCCGCACAGTGCCCGGCAAATGCCACCGTTTTGAACATGACCCGCTTCTGCGAGTCGACATTCTTCCCGAGCGGGACCACCCGGGACCCCTTGGACCGGATGTCAAAGTGTCGCGGATTGTCGCGCGTCGAGTGGTGGTAGTGCACCTGCGCCCGTCGTCAGTCGGCCGCCAAGCAGCAACCGGTCGTCGCAAGAAAACCACCGTTGCGGGTCCCCGGATCACAATTCCCGTCAGCGAGCAGGTGGTGCACTCGACGCTCACAACTGCGTGCGCGCACCGCTCGCCACACTGGTGGACGAGGCCCGTGTCAGTACAGACCCAGCGGCCATCGGGCTTCTCCCGCAGGTTGCACTTTCGCGAACACCGGTGCGCCGCCATGGCAATGCCGCTGCTCGAGGAGGCCATGCCCACCAAGTGGGTCGTGTGGGCCGCAAACGTCCCGCCGCCGAATGCGCAGCTGGCCGAGGTGGCAAGTCGGTCTCTCTGCCACAGTCCCTGCTCAGAGCCCGCCCTGCTCGAGGACGTGGCCACAGTGTGGAAGATGCATGACGGCCGAGGTTGTGACGCCGCTGCGGGGCCCGGAGAAGTCAGGTCGCTTTTGCAAAGACGGTATATCCAAAACCTCCGGGTCGCCGAGCTCCCGCCGATCGACGAAGGCATCGCAGACCGCATGGTGCTGATTGCCCGGAATTTTGCCACCGACGGCAACACCTACAAGGCCACCGGGGACCGGCTCATCCACGCCTTTATCGAGTGCCGTCTGCCCACAGTGGCCCTCGCCGCGATTCCCGCCAACCAGCCCCCGTACGCCGCCAACGCCCACCTCGACACGGCAGAGGCCACCATCAAAGAGGTCTCGGACCCGCCTCCCCGACCCGCGCACCCGTCCAACCCGCCCCGCCAGATCACGGAACCCCCGCTCTGCGATACGCTCGACCGCTTCGACCCCACCGTGTCCTGCGACCCAACCTTTGTGCTCGTGCTCTGGACCATCTACGCCGAACTGTGGAAGGCACGCCCAGCCCCATCAGAGCCCGCCCCCGCGCTCACAGCCCCCAGGGACGCGCCCCGCCAGTCATGGTCAACACCGACGCGGCGACTGCAGCCGGGGACGCCATGGCAGTCTTCAACGACAACTTTGGACCAGACGCGCCGCCGACGGGCCCAGCCATCTACTCGGCCGCAGAGGAAACCTTGTACGTCCCATCCGGAATGTACCCCGCCCTGGGCCTCGTCTACCACCTGGCCGTCCGCGCCGGAGAGGAGGAGCTCACCGCAGTCATTGAGAACCGGCCCAACACCAGCCCCAAGTTTGCGGCGGCCCGGTACGCCCGTCCAAAGGTGTAGCCCCGCCAAACAGCCTTGGAACCCGGCACCCACCAGCGGAAGCGCCCTAGTCCACGTGCGGGGCACTCCCGCGCCCGCCTGCAATCCCCAGAACCAGCAGCACAGAATCCCGGCTGGCCACTGCCGCCGCGGTAGCGCACCACAGCAGACCGCACAGCGCCACCAGCACGGGAGCCGGGACCCCAGCGCCGACCACCAGAACTGCAACCGGCACGGAAAGCCACGTCGCTCCCGTGAACATCCAGAAACTGGGCTCTGGTTCCGCGCGGCGATCACAGTTTGCATCCGGCAGAATCCCATGGATGTTTCCCCGACCACCGAGTGTCTTGCCCTTGACGTCGCCGTCGAGGCTGCGGTCAGTGCGATCAGAGTGGCCGAGGCGACCCTCGAGGGGCAACGGGCCAGCTCGGCTGCGAGTCTGGAGCCAACGGCCGTCGAGGCCATCAAGTCGGCACAGACGCTCGAAGAGCTGAGGCAGGCGTGCACGCAGGTGCGCCGCGCAAAAGACGAATGCGGCATTGACATGGACTTCAGCGGTGCCGTGGCGGCCCAGCTGGCAATCGTGCTTGCCGAGGGGAGTGGCGCCGTCGAGCAGGCGTGCAGCGGGCTGCTGTCGTTCCAGAATAGGGACAACATTGTCGACCTGGTGGAGCAGTACCCTGCTGCAGACCTTGTGCGCATCCTTGCGTTTTCGTCGCCCGGGGAAGAGGAGCGCGCAAACGCGGTTGTCAGGGCCATTGCGGGCTTCCCGGGCTCTGCGGGCGGTCTTGGGAGTGTTGGTTCCGCGGTGGACGCTGACGCGATCGAGGCTGCCCTGAAAGAGAGCGAGGATCAGCGCAGGTTTGCCGAAGCCGCTGCCGTGGCCATCTGCAGGGCTCGTCCGCAGCTCCGGGGCGATCCGTTGACGGAGGCCGTCCGCGCGCGCACCAGCGAGGTCTACTGGGCGACCAAGCGGCCGCCGGGGGCTGACGGAGACGATGCCCCGCCCGCCAAACGGCTCGCCCGGCAGGGCCCGCGGTAGCTCGGCGGAGATGTCAACATGGCACACCCCGGGCACCAGCTGCCCTCGGTGGTATTATCCAATAGACTGCGTCCGCCCGCGCGGCCACACGACCCCGGTGGGCTCGACGGCAAACAGGTTGCCCCATAGGCGCCGGGCGAACCGGGCAGAGTCGGTGCATGGAAACCGAGCCGGCACTATAATTGGCGCCGCTGCAGTCGGCACCGGGTCCGCGCCGTCGGCGGCAAGACGCGCTACGGACAGAGGACGCGAACGCTGCGCCCAGACCGCATGCAGCAGGGGGGGCACGGGGGTGCATCCGCGAGCTCCCTGGTAAGCCTGCTGCGCCCGCCGCCCCCCGTGCGCCGATGGAGCACCCTGTTTGCCGTCGAGCCCACTGGTGTCGTGTGGTCGCTCGACCGTCCGGGAGAGAGGGTCCGGCCCATCGTCCGCGCCGACGGCGTCAGAGTCCTCCCCGGATCCAGAACGCCGCTCAGCCACATCGTCGCGTCGCTCTGGGTGCCGAACAAGTCAGGCACACGGCGCGTCATCCACCGCGACGGAAACCCAGCCAACAACGCCGCAGCCAACCTGCGATGGAAGTAGCCCGCAAACGTCGACCACGGCCGGCGCATCGGGGTAGCACACGGCACACGCGTAAATGTGTTCGAGGTGCCCCTTCCCGGAGAACGCGACGTCGAAGGATAGAGTCCGAAAAGCGGGTCTAGTGAATTACACGCCTAGCCGGACCCGCCCCGGCTACTGTCCTACTCATTAGCCGGTAGGAAGGCCATTCGTGAGACCTGCGTCGCGCACATTGTCCCTTTCGTACGAAAGGTTGCAGTATTTTGGCAGGACATCCTCCGACATGGTGTTGGTCTGCCAACCAGAGCCCATTGTACGCTGTGGATCTATGCCTTGATCGACCAGTATACTAGGGCGATAGAGGCAGCGCCCACGGCGGAGGCCAGTGTAATTGCTCCGGCGTCGGACTTGACGTGCGCAGCGTACTCGGAAAATAAGAGGCCCAGCTTGGCCACCATGCCCGCCAGCGAGTACAGCTTCTCGCGTTTCTCGACGTGGTTGCCGTCGCCGTGCTTGTTCTTTAGCAAGAAAATGAACATCATGACACCAAAGAGGCTGCGGCGCAGTCAGGCCGAGCCGCCGGACCGAGGCGGCGGAGCGCACCTGTAGCCAGTGGCGTACGCCCCATAGGCAGCCCACGTGGCATCATTGTTCGAGTCGGGGTACAGGTCCAGTCCATCCGAAAGCGCAAGGTGGACCACAAAAAACTCGCCCATCTGCAGCAGGACGGCGCTGCGGCACAGTCAGCCCAAATCAGGAACACGGCCCGCCACCCCGGCACCTCAGGAACGACACGACCGCCGTACCGGACAGGCCCGAATTTCCAGAGTCTGGGAGTACAAGTTTGAGCGGCGGATCCTCATCGGGATCCTCGGGCATGGCGTATGGTATGGCCTTACCGGAGTAGGCATCCCTGTAGGCTGCGTCAGGGTGGCCGAAACTCGGCACACGGCCCGCCACACCCGCACCCAGTTAGACTTTCAAGCTGGAACCCGGATGCCTGCTGTGCCACTCCCGCCCTGTGGCGTGGTCAGGGGTCGGGTTCCGGCACACGGCCCGCCACGCCCGCACCCAGCCAGCAAGAGCTGCGTCGAAAACGAGACGCCCGGATCTCCATTGGTCCACGCAATCGCAAAGGCGCCAATCGTTGCAGAAATGCTGCAGGGTGTCGGCACGCCCGCCGCCTCTAAAAGGATCGGGCCAGATCCCGCCGGTCGCACCTGTATTCGAGCCACTTGAACAGGTTCGGCTCGTTCTTCTTGGGCCCCCACGACAGATTGTTCCACAGGCAGATGGCATACATCAGGTGAAAGGCAATCGTCACCGCCTCCATGCCCAACAGAAGCGCGCCGGCATGGTCATCCCAGTATCCGCTGAACGCGTACAAGAACGCACACGATACGGAGTGGACAGCGGCCACGCCAAAATCCACCCACTCCCGCTTCACCCACTCCCGCTCCGCCATTCTTGCCGGAATGCATGCTCGGGCCTTATAGCGCCGCGGTTGGGCCTGTGGCCCGGAAAGCAGACGGGCATGGAGAGCTTACTGCCAACGGCGTCTGCCAACTGTCTATGATTCTATCCGAGTAGTTCCACTGGGGGCTTGCGCTGCAAGTCCCACGAGAGACCCACGCAGACGATGGAGCCAAAAAGGGCAACTGGCGCAATGTAGAACGGAGCTCCGTAGGTGCCATGATCCACGAACGCAAGGGACGAAAAGAACCCGACGGCCAGCGCGACCATCGTCAGAGTGGCAAAGATGGCAGCAACGAGCCGAAGTGCGTCCTCGCTCTGGTCGCCGCCTTTGCATTTCCACCACGGCATTGCAAGGACAAAGGCGAACAGAGAAGATCCCGCGGCAGTCGAGAATCCCACAAGGCTCGGGCAGGCACCGTCAGCAGCGTCATCGCACCCGAATTCGTAGACTGCGAAGGACTCCTCTACCGTCACGGACCACTGGTCATAACTGTCCGTCTCGGTAACCTCGATGTACCCGTCCAACGTAAGGACAATAACGCTGAGGACCCAAACAAGAAAAGACAAAACGTAGAGACCCCACTCCCTTTTTTCCTGGTGGGCGGCACGGGTCACGAGGGCGGCGAGTGCGACCGGCACGGCGCATTACCATGATTGCGCGCCAGTTCCCGCTACAGCGAGCATCCAATATACTCAGCCCAAAGCCCAGGAAACCCAGATCGGGCGGCTGCCGAGAAATTACTGCCAACGGCGTCTGCCAACTGTCTATGATTCTATCCGACTAGTTCCACTGGGGGCTTGCGCTTCAAGTCCCCCAAGCCGTGTGATCCTCGTGCGGCTGCTGATGCGCCGAGGGCTTTCTGGGCGACCCACAGTAGATCCATCGATACGCCCACTGCAGCCCCGAGCCACGTGAT
>Ga0181399_1000388_pt1 | contig 16254 bp, 19 predicted proteins | sample 22SPOviralmetaG_FD_130128 | JGI IMG/M metagenome (GOLD analysis project Ga0181399, IMG submission 130128) | Marine viral communities from the oligotrophic San Pedro Time Series (SPOT) site, San Pedro Channel, CA, USA - 22 SPOT_SRF_2011-05-21 | ecosystem: Environmental > Aquatic > Marine > Strait...
AGTGCTTCTATCTTGCACTAGGTATTTATCTACAACCTGACGCAATCCAGCATAAGTGAAAAGAAAGTCGCGATCGTGATCAATAAATCCATTCACTTTAACAATTTCTTCTTTAGAGTATTTGGTAAAAATATCTCTATCATAAACATCCGTAGAAGTACAACTCATAATATGATCGTCAAGTTGAGGTAACTCTCTCATCTTTCCATAAAGTTGTTTACGAACTGCAAACAAAAGAAGTCGCGCTGCAACGTATTGATAATTGTGATGATCTAGATCAATAAGATCACTTGCAGATCGAATCAAAATTTCTTGAATCTCATCGGTCGTAATACCATCATAAAACTGAATACCCGACTTCATCTCAACTTGACTCGCAGACACCCCTGCAAGACCAGTACATGCCTCCTCAACCATAAGATGCATCTTATCCAGGTCTAAAGACTCAATACGTCCATCTCTTTTTTTAACCTTTGTACCGTTGCTCATATTTTTTTCCAGGTAGTAAATTTAAGTTTTGCTTGTAGACCAGAATATGTATTTAATTCTATCACAGATTGAACATCGACACCAGATATCACCATATCATTTATATCCTTTTCAGTTATGTTGAATGGCCAGATAACTACTTTTTCTCCACTATCAATGCACTTTGAGATTCGGTTAACAATTTCCCGATTTCTTGGTTCGTTATCATAGATCCACACAGGACTGCTAATCCCCCAACGCCTAACATCAGCGTCAGCTCCGCACATAGCAATCGCGTTGCGAATGAACGTGCTGTCGAATGGACCTTCTGTGATATAAACATTTTGATCATTTTGTACTTCATCAAGACCATAAATTTTTGGTGCATCATCATCAATCATCACCGTGATGTATTTAACAGAACTAGAACCCAACGCTCTACCTTGGAATCCAATTATCTTCTTATTATAATAAAGTGGAATTATCACTCTAGACTCTTCTGGAGCATTCTCTGAGAAAACTTCCTTGTAGGAATTAACAAAGGTTTTAAAGTTCTCTGCATAATAGAATTTTTTGGGGTCGATTCTACGGTTCTCCAAATAGGTTCTACCACGCTCCACCTCAGAACATAAAGGGAGAATGATCTTGGGTTTGAATACAGGTTTTTCAAAAACGAAGTTAGGTTCATCCGTTACAAAATTTCTTCCAGTATGCCCTTGTTTAAATTTTTCTAGAGTGTATTGCTTATGTACAGTAGAATCAATTTGTTTCAAAAAATTGTTAAACGACATCGAAGCACCACAGTTGTGACACTTAAAATTAGTATTTGCCTTTACAGAGTAAATGTATCCCCTTGTTTTATTTTTATTCTTCTTAGAATCGCCGCAAATAGGGCAACGAAAGTTGTATAGGTTTGATTTTACTCTTTTGAATTTTGCAAGTCGCGATGATATGATTCCAATAAACTTTGAATCAATATGATCCATTCACTAAGGTTGCCACTGGCGATAGTATAGCATCATTAACGCCTACTAGCAAGGGTTTTATCATCTTAATTGCTTGTGGATTAGTTATGATTAATATTGTTCCCAGTGCTCCGATACCAATCCAAAGTTTCCGTTCCAATAATGATAGTCGTTTAGTAACGATGTCATGATCGCTGTCCATTTTATCACGCAATTTGTCGATTTTATCAAACAATACTGCGTCGATTTCTTCTTGTTTACTGATTCTTTCTTCATGGACGGCAAGCATCCTAGACACGTTATTATTTACCTCCGCTATTTTTTCAATAGCAGAATCCAATCTAGACACTAATGTCTCAAAATTTTGTAATCGTTCTTCTAGAACCGCAACTTTAACTTGCTCAGCCATTTTCCGGTTTCCAAGTTTTTCTGACTCCCTTAATGTAAATATATTTTTTTCTTTTCTTCACTGGAGGATCATCTCCTGCCTCAACTGTCCCTGCAATCTGTCCGCCACCTACATTATTTGTAGGTTGCTCATCCAATCTTTTTCTAATTAAATTTATAATTCTATCAAGATTTTGATTTTTCATTGTAGATTTTGTACATTTCTTCTAAGCAATTCAAATCAACCTTAACATCATGAATATAACATTTTGGATACTCAGGCAACTTATCAAGAAAAATTATAAAACTTTTTATAGATGGCCACAACTCTTTTTCTATTTTATAAAATAGCATCGGAGTTGTAGCTTCTCCAAAAACATTATAGAGGATAATGAAATGATTTAATATTAGATGCGTCTTCAGTTGACCTGTATGACGGTATCTTTTAAGTAATCTTTTAATATACTTAAAATGATTTAAATCTTTTTCAAAATCCTCTCTAGTAACTGCCTGCGAATTATAATAATTTCTAATGGCGAAGAGAAGAAAATTTTCTTCGTTCAATTCATTAAAAATCATTTATCATTCGTTAGTAGGATAGAGTATGCCGCCTTCATGAGTTCCGGTACTAATACCAGACATTGCAACAAGAATTTCCTTCTTAACTCTTACGGTTCCGCTGTTATCGATATAGGTGGTAACACCAACCCAACCAACACCAGATTCAAATGAAGTACCAGATTGCTTATCTGATTCACCCCCACCAATAGCATAATTAAGTGAATCATAACCGCCTTGCGTTCTCTTGAACGTCAAGGTGTCTCCTGTGCTGATTCCAGCAGAGATTGTTGATGCTAGACTGATTTGTGTTGCAGTGACTGAAGCAATCTTGATCGAATTACTGTCGTTTACGAGAGCATCGTTACCAAGAGCATTTACAATATCACTTGCTGCAACAGGAATAATATCTGATCCTATGCCAGCAACACCAGTTGCGTCTGCAGTTGTTGTTAACGTTACTTGTGAAGGTGCAGATCTACGTGCTCTATCAAATGTAGTGTTTAAAACACTAGATTTTGGAAGCTGACTTACAAAGAAGTTTGCTGCGCTGATAGCAGCACCACTAAGACCTGCTGTAGAACCGATCGTTAAAGATTCGGAACTAGCGATACTTACGATGACTGCATCACCAAAATAAGTACCACCACTACCACGCGATCCAAAACGGATGATGTCACCTTCGGAGCATCCACCAGCAATACCAAAAGATGTACCAGCCCCTGTGACAACACCAGTACTATAATCTAGAATCACAGTTCCTGCTGAACCTACATTGTCGTTATTTCCCCAAAGTGCCATGTCCTTTCTGAAAAAAATTTGCTAATTATATTTATAAAAAATGGAGACCCTACAATTTAGGTCTCCGTATTTTGTACCATTGTATAAATTCTACCTTTCAATCGGCAGTTTCGCGTGTTTGAAGTGCTTTAGTTACAACCTCAAGAAGTTGATCGTCCATATCTGTCTTGGTCAATTTAACTGCTTTAGCAAGAATATGAAGACAAATATCAATTAGTTTCTCACCAAGTTCTGCATCGTCAGGAATCTTAGTGATAGCGGCATCAATTATTTTTGATGCTACGGGTATAAGGAATGCAACCATAATAAACCTCTTTGTGTTATCTATATAGCATCAATCTTTATTAGAAACCCACTTTCCCTTTTCTTTGTCATAACGTTTCACTTCACCAGGACGAAGTCTATCTTTTGCAGCAGATGCATCTTTGACAAACTTTTTGAAGTTCTTTCCATACTTCATTCTTGCATCACGTTCCTTATACTCTTTTTGTTTATCAGCAACCTTCTTAGCATACTTACGATCAGTAAGTATATCGGTTTTAAAACCTTCGTTCACGTCTCCAGACATATCTTTCTTATGTAAGTTTTTATAGAGATGTTTATGAAGACGCTTTGCTTTCTTCATAATTTTATCTCTTTGAGAAAAATCTTTTGCTTCTTTTGCAACTTTCTTCTCAGGAAGTTTCTTATGCTTGGTAGAAGCAAAATCCTTAGCATCCGTTTTCTTTATTGATGCTGCTGCTTTTGCAACCTCAGGTGATGGGTTGGTCATCTCACCTTTCTTGGTGGCATAAACCATACCCATAAACCTTTGTTGTGCTTTAGATACAGCAGGCATCAGTCTGCTCTGGTAGCACCACCTGGACCCTTGCGAGGAGATGCATATGCATCTGCCATCCTCTGTGCATCAGTTCTGGTATCAGGCGTTGGTTTCCTTTTTTTCCTCTCTGCTTCTGCCTTACTCTTAGATTTAGCAGTAGCTGCTTTGTTTTCAGGAGTTCCGACAATTGAGGCAGCACCGTGCTTCTTTACAAGTTCTGCCTTCACTTTTTCAAAAGCAGACATGGATTCCTTCTGCTCAACTCTATGACCAGATGGCAATTTACCCTGCTGCTGTGCCTGCAGTCTTTGCTTATCAAGCATTTGCTGCTTCATCATCATCTGTTTTTTCTTAGCAAGTGCTTGCCTTTCTTTAGGATCAATTTCACTTTCTTCACTCATTCTACTAACAACTTTTTGTGCTACATCCTTAATAGCACTCTTCAATCCTTTCTTTGCTTTCTTAGGAGCAGAACTTACTGCACCTTTTGCTTTTCTTGCTTTGTCTTTAGCAGTTTGAGCAACCTCTCTGCCCTTATTATAAGCAGCAACTTGTGCCTGTGCCGAAGCCATTCCTGCCTTTTTCTTTGCACCTTTAAGGAATTGACCTGCTTTTCTCTTAAGGAATCTACTTCTTGATCCTACTTGAGAACCATCTTTCTTCATCGCTTTGGTGTCAGAACCAAATGTTACAGTTGCCTCTAGAAATGCATACTCAAGTGCTTCCTCAATTTCTTCTTGGTTATAACCCTCCTCTTGGAATTCAGTATATAACTCTCCAATCATGTGATCGGTTTCATTGATTTCAATTTCTTCAATCAAAACACCACCCATCTCCTCAACTTCTTCATCAAGTTTAGGATTAATCTTTACTTTATTAGTAACTTTCTTTTCTTTAATGGGTTTATCATCGTCAATATCACTAATAATTTCAGAAAGATCAGTTCTCCAACTAGAGAAACTCTCCTTCCTCATCTTAGTTCTGCTATCCATCGCCATACGACGTTTGAACTGCTTATCTGCTTCTGCAGAATCTCCCTTATGTTGAGCACGCTGATCGGCATCATATGCTTTTTTCTTTGCCCTATCAACTTTCATCTGACGCTCTTTGGTCATAGGCTCATATGCCTCTGACTCAACTTCTTCCTTCTTCATTCTCTTCTTCATCGCTTTGGCGATTGCCTTACGACGCTTACCAAGATACTTATCAGACTTATCGACATCACCATCATTATCAATATCAGAATCTTCCTGACCTACAGGGTCAAGTGCTTCTTTCATCTTCTCACGTTTAGCAGCTGCTTTAGCAAGAAGTCTTTCTTTAGCAGCTGCCTGCTCATCCTTAGGAATATTAAACATATTACGATCAGTTTTCAGTTTTTCCTTAGGAGGTTCAACTGCTGCTTCAGCAATACTATTTAAGTAAACCTTTGAGATATCAATCAAAGGATTCTTGCCAATACCATTAGACATGTTTCTACTTTGTCTTTTTCTTATACTTATTTATGAAATTCTTTATATCAAATGTCCCACTACTATTCATTGCATACTTTCTAAGTGCATCTGTACCAACTTCTCTCTGATTTGCAGGCACACCAGATGGTCCAGGATAATTTACAACTGCCTCCATTACATCACGAATCCATGATTTAAACATATAATCTTCTTTTGTTACACAGATTAAGTGATTAGTGCCTCTACGAATGATTTTTCCGATCAATCCTGTGTTTAAATTCTCTACAATATCTCCAATTTTATAGATAAATCCTCCAACATATTGCTCTCTCAATCCCTTAGGGTCAAACTTAGGAGCAATCTCCCACATCTCTGATACTTCTTTCTTCTTCTTAAGTTTCATTCCTGTTCTTACAGCATCAAACAGTTGCTGTGTGTCTCCGTCATCTAAATTGCTAGGAGTTCCTTTTCTAAATGATTCAAAGTCTCCATCAACAACTGCCTTTCTCATCTTAGATGCAGACATTCCCTCTACACCTTCAGCATCTGCATCTCTTACGCCAGCAGAAATAACACGGATTTGATTAAAACTATACAGTTCTCCGTTATATTTGGTTGCTAAGTTCTCAAATTCTGCCTGTCTATCAGACCCAACGATAATATTAACATCATCATATCCATCTTCAGATGCTGTAACTAAAACATTGAAGATGGATTTCATTTCACTATCATTAATAATGTTCTCATCATAATCAGGGAACATTTTCTTCATATACGAAATCTTCATATCAGCATCCAGAGGATTTTTCTTTGAATCCTGTGTTCTGGAAGGATAAATCTTAAGGTCTCCACCCTGAGATGCTTTCTTTGCAGCAGATAATAACTTTCCATGCCCAACAGTAGGTGGATTAAACCTACCAAATGCAACGGTCAAGGCTGCACTATCCAACTCATCACCACTTTCTTCAGCGTTTTTTGCCTCTTTTGCCTTACTTTCTTCAGGTTTTTGCTCTACTTTCTTAGTATCTGCAGGTTGTGGTTGTGCTCTTTGAGTTTTTGCAGTCTGAGTATCTTGTGCTGCAGGTTTTTTCTTATCTACAAACTTAAGTTTTCCATCTTCAGTGGTCGCAACAAATTTTCCACGGGAGTCTAACCAACCACCGTGTCCATCACTCTTAAGGTTCATTTTGCTCGCTTGCATACTTGCTTGCGACTGCGCCTCAGATAGAAATCTTAGAAAACTTTTCATCTATATGGGTAATTCCTTATATTATATTTAGTAAAGTTTACCGAATGGACCGAATTTATTACCTTTCTTAATAGCAAGAAACACAATATCTGTCCATATTTCTTCCTGCTTTTTCTTTGGTGTTATCTTATAGACAGCATCAAGGAAGGCAAGTTGAATGAGTTTAGCATTAGCAACATATGGTTTTTCTAAAAATAGACCTCCAATATTAGCAATAAACTCTTGCTCATTTTTTACCTCAGTTTCAGCATACTTGCTTACACGTTTATACATATCAGAAAATTCTTTTTCTCTTGCTTTGAATTCCTCTCTTGTCTTTGGATACTTACCGTTTGCCTTTTCAAAACTTTGACCAGCATCACTTAATAATTGAACCACCATATCAACCTGTGCCTTACCTCCCCTAGCAGCACCAGAACCAATTTGAGTTGCTTCCCATTTTAGATTACTGAATCCAGTAGAGTTGTTACCTTTGATTTGGAACTTATATCCTTTACCACCACTTTTAGTCAGTTTGACCACAGTATCTTGAGACATACTCTCATCAAGTCTAATTTTTGTCTCAATATTAGGGAAGTTATAATCATCAATCTCTTCAAGTGTTAGGCCCTTGACGTTAAATTCTTCCCACTTCGCTTGCTGTCCAGATATTTTTTTGAGAGATACTCCAACTAATTTTCTATCCTGATACAATGAACGCATCAAAGAATTCAACTCTTCAATAGTTTGTGTTCCTTTACTACCTTCAATAGTTTTATCTACAGCATCAGTTATCTTCTTAACAGATCCTTTAATCAACCACATATCAGCAGGGTCCCAGTTGTCCTTCTTGCTAATACCAAACATTTTAACTACAACATCAGTGATGTAATCCATAAAGGAACCTGTTCCACTATGGTCAAATACATCCCACTGTGAGTTGGAAAACTCCTTGAACATTGTTACATGTTGTTTCCAAAAGACTTCTAACCATTCAAACTGAACTGTTGGATATACATCTTTAATACCCTTCATAGTTTTCTTGTCCTTCATCATTGCTTCAACAGAAGGCCAAGTCACATTATCTTTCAATACTTTCTCAAAAACATACGTCGATGCTTTCTCTTGCATCAAAGTAGTCTTTGCATCTGCTGCTGGTTTCTTGGTTGGTTTATACTGAAACAATGCTCCTTTTATCTTATCTCCATTTACCACAAATGATGTAGCAGGAAAACTGGAACCAGATTTTACAGCAGAGACATACCTAATTTTTTTATCATCAAGCATCTCATGTATTTTGGAGGATACTTCCAACCTATCTCCAGCAGATAAAATATATTTCTTAGTTTTAGAGGTAGACTTGTCTTCTACTGAGACATCTTTCATACTTTCGATGTCATCAAGTAATTCAGCAAGTTCTGCTAGAGATGCAGCAGCCATATCCGATACTTTTATTTTTATTTATGGAAAATAGCAGAATCGAACCGCTGAAGATGGTCTCTTTCCGATTTGTAGATGATAGAAGGGTCACTCCATATTTTGTAACCCTCTACTACTTCAGGAATTAACCATTCGTGAATTGGAAGACAATATTTCCAATTCACTGGTTGAATACAATTCATAACAACAACACTCCAAAATGCTGTTGCATAATTGATAAAAGTAATCACAACTTACCGCTAACAATAGCAGATCCAACAACTCTTGTATATAGATGAAGGGTTCCTTCTTGCTCACATTTAAGATGCCATCTGGTCATATCAACAACTGCTTCTCTTGTAAGACCAGTTAGCATTCTGCGACCTTGTTTGGTTTCAGTAGACCATACTCCATACCGGGTTTCCCATACTCGGAAACAATCATCAATCCATTCGTGTTCTGAAATTTCTGGATGTTCACTCATCGGAACCTTCTTTTTGTTTGTTAAATCCAAAAGGACCTGCTGATTTTTCTTCTAGTGCTACTTTCAGTGCAATACCACCAACTGCTTCCATGCATTTAAGAATATCTTCTGTCTTAGCACCTTCACCAAGTTCTTTGGCAACATACCAATACTTAGGCCAAAATGTTTCTCCTGCTTTTTGATAATCATCAAGTGTTAGTAGTTTCATCAGATTTCTCCTCAGTTTGTTCCTGGATTGCTTTTTCTAATTCTACTTCGATTTGCTTATCTAGGTCATCAACTACATTACGAATATCAGTAATGCGGGGTGGAGTACAATTAGGGTCATGCGTATAAATTTTCTGCTCTCCAAAAAGAACTTGTCTAATAGCAGCAGCAGTTCTTACATCAATTTCAATATTAATCAAAGGTCTCCCTCCTTACGGTTTTCAGATTTATGCACATCAAACTCACCACCAGGATAACGTGCTTTAAGTTTTTCTACATTCATCTCAATCACTTCATCAAAAGTGGTGTCTAGTGCCATACATGCTTGGGCAAGATACCAACAAATATCTCCCAATTCACGTTTCATGTGAAAAACATTATCTTCATTGTAAGGTTTACCTTGCAAGAAGATTTTTTTCACAACTTCAGTAAACTCACCTGCTTCTGCGGTCAGACCAAGAGCAGCAGTCAGAAGTTGAGTTACATTGCAGTCATTGAGTTCAAGATCAGTCAGACGTGCTGCTAGAGCAGGGTAATCAAGACTAGGAGTACTAGTTACTCCATGCACAAACTCAAGGTATTTTTCAGTATCAACAGTCATTAGAATTTAAACCCCTCAAATGATTTCTTTGGTTTATGCTCATCGTTATTATACTCTTCTTCCTTCCCACTGTCAACAATGTCCTCTTGTGCAGATTGCTCGCAATCATACAAACGCATCTTAGAGCGGTCTACACCAACCACAAATCGCTTGAATACAGTCGGATCATTATATCTATTCTTCAACTGCTTCACCATAATTTGTCCAAGACCTTCAAGCTCATCTGAAGAAATAAGGGCAAACATAAGATCAGCAGTAGCAGGGAGACCAAAGGACTCAGAAGTATCAGTAAGGTCAACATCAGAGCTACCAAAACCAGAACGAGTGGTCTGAGTGGCAGATACGATAGGGACGTTTGCTTCGCAAGCCAATCCTCGTAGTTCTTCTGCAATAGACTTGATATACGAATAAGAATTAACATTGCTATTTCCGCGATACCTTTCAGAAGCACAAATATTAAGGTAATCAATGAAAATAATATCAGGTCTAAATGATTTCTTAAGTGCCAACTCATTAAGAAGTGCCTTAAAGTGTCCACTATGTGCGCTCGCAGTTGGATACTCTTTAATTATAAGAGTGCCCTGAGTTTTATTAGCAAGGTTCGACACTTTAGTATCAAACATTACTTTTGGTAGGTCGATTAGTTCTTGAATCGGGACATTGAGAAGGTTGGCGTCAATTCGTTCAGCAATTTTCTCTTCTGCCATCTCCATTGTAATATAGAGAACGTTCCTCCCTTGGAGCAACACGGAGCTAGCAACGTGGCACATGAATAGAGACTTCCCGACACCTGTACCAGCAAGCGCGATGTTAAGAGTCTTGTTAGGTAAACCACCTTTCGTGATTTTGTTGAAATGCTCAAGATCGAATTCAATTTTATCCTCCTTTCGATGATAGGTTTCATATCGTTCTTCATAGTCTTGTAAGTAATCATGACCAACATGAGTGTCAAAACTAACTGCTAATGCATTGGAAAGAATTGAGGGAATACTATCTTTATTTTTCTTTTCGTCTTTTCCATCAACAATGTGAATGGATTCCATCAACGCCAAGTATATAGCACGATCTCGACACCACTTTTCTGTGGTATCAATCAACCAGTCAAACTCAGATGCCTCATTATCAAGATAGGAAATAACCTTTACTAATTCAGTAAATGTAGTATCAGTAATGTCTTCACGGTTCTCTACTTCAATACAAAGAACTTCTTTGGTTGGGCATTCGTTATATTTGGTTGTAAACTTTTCAATTTCTTCAAAGATAATTCCTTGTTGCTGATCATCAAAGTATTCTTTTTTTATGAACGGTAAAACTTTTCTTAGATATTGTTCATTATGTAAAAGGTTTCTAAGGATTAGAAACTCAACTTTCTCCATAACTAAACTCCTTTTTAGCAATTTCGTCCAACTTCTCCATTACTTCTGGAGTAAAATATGTTTCAGGTTCTTTTAGGATTTGTTTGGCGTAAATCTTCTTTCCATCTATCTCATATCGACCAGCAACGTTCTTCCAAAGTCCTCCAATCTCACCCAATTCAAGAAGACCATAATATCTATCAAGACCACGATCATCGTAATACAAACGCACCGTAACATCTTTGTTCTCCTTACTCAAACGCGACTTAGCAGTCTTTGCCTTGATAAGATTTCCAACGACTTCTGTTCCATCCTTTTCTTTTTTCTTGCTAAGATAAATGATCGTACTGGAAGCATACTTAAGACCGCTACCACCACCCATCTCTTTAGTAGGAACATAAGAACCGATGACATCATAGGTATGATTGGTTACAATCATTGGAATGTTTGCTTGTCCCAATTTCAAAGTTAACATCCTAAACGCACCCTTTACAAGTTGCGATTTAGTCATATCACGAACTTGCTTTTCATTCAATGCATCAGTAATTTCTTTCTCTGTTGATAACATACCCAGAGAGTCCAATACAAAGATGCAAGGTCTCCTTTCATCTATAGGTTTTTTCAGGTATATATCTACTGCTTTTAATGCTTTACAACGAAATTCTTCAATAGTGACCACATTAACAACCACAGTCCTATTTAGATCTACACCCCTACCTTCTAGAAGAGACTTATTAACTGCTGCTTCGGTATCAAAATATAAACAATACCCATCAGGATTAGCATCAAGGAAATTTTTAACCACAGCGAGGCTGAAGAAAGTTTTTCCAGTGCTAGACTCCCCAGCAATGGCAGTAATCTTATTCCCAGATACACCACCAAATATGCTACCTGAACAAAGTCCGTTAAAGATGTACGAACCCGTATCAACAAATCTTTCAGTGTCGTCAATATCTGCTGCAAGTTGTGTAAAATCATCGCCAATTTCTTTTACGATGTCCTTTAAAAAATCCATTCAATCTTCCCATCTTAAGGTTTTTAAATATCCTAGTACATTTTCACGTACCCACATTAATTCATGATAACATTCCTGATTATGAGCACAACCGCGCAACTTACTATCAGGTTTGTGAACGCTTTCTATAAAAAGGTCTAACCCCCTGTTCCATTTTTCTTTATCTTCCATTTGGATAGATCGCACTATGGGGTTATTATAGTGCGATCCTCTCATATAGTCAAATTGAATTTAACCTGAATACAATACACAAGTGACCAAGAATGATCCATCATCGTAAACTTTTTGAGGAATGATGCTTGTTACCTTAGCCACAGTCTTGGATCGAATGATATCATCACCTTGTACTCTGCCACAACCATTACCATCAGATTCTATTAAGTCACCAATCGCAAGTTCTTGTCCTGCTTTAATTCTTATAAAATAGTTACCAACAGCACCAATATTCATATCATTCCAATTCCCGATTAGATCTTCTGCTCCAGATTTATCCCACCCAAGGAATACACCAAATACTGCTTTAGATTCTGCAGTATCATTTACTTTCACGCATACATGTTTATTAAGTTCGGGAGCAGGATCTTGTTCATTTACAACAGTACCAGTGTATGAAGTACCTTCATATGTTACCGTTGTAATGTCACCAACTTCTGAAGATCCATTATATGCTTGACGTTTTTTCTCGCCACCAACTTCAAATTCAACTATTTTCCATACAACTAATTTATTGATAGTTTCAAGAATAGTACCAATTAGAATTTCAGGTTTGCTATTGTCTTCTAAGCGTCCCCAGTGAGAACCAAGGAATGGTCCATAAGTAACTGTTGCACCAGAAACAGTAATTGTACCTTCTGTTGCAGATGCATGTCTTAAGTCAACCATTGTTCCATCACTATGCTGACGGTTTAACAAAAGTGGTATTGTGTCGCTATTAGTAGCGTGCATTGCTGCACCAGTCTGATAAAAAGTATGACCAGCAACTGATGGAAATCCACCTGTATTAGGTATCGATACTCTTCCATCGTTGGTGATACGCATCACCTCAAGAAGAGCACCACTGTTTTGAGTTCTGAATATGTATCCAGCACCACCAGATCCATCTTTCTGAGTAGAAAATCGGATAAAATCACCATCACGATCCATCTTGAAATTTGCATCGGATGTCGAACCTGTTTGTTTATAACGAATAGAACCATTACCTTCTACTCTGATTCTTTCTGTTCCAATACCTGACTTTATTGTTACGTAATGTGATCCTGCAGTATTTTCCCCAACTGATAGGGACATTTCACCGGTAGTTGGATTATGGAACAAGTGTCCCATTCTTGCATTCTCATGTTCAAACTCAATACCTTTAGAACTATCAGCATTAGTTCCATTTAAACATATTCTAGGCTCACCTGCTCTTATCTCTAGGCTTTGTGAGGGAGTAAGAGTTCCAACACCAACAGAGGTGTTAGTTACAACAAATATTGTGCTATCTATATTGTATGCGGCAGATTGGCCGTTGTCTTGGCCAATTTGGAACATTGGTCCAGCTAGTCCAACATTTCCATTGGATGATCTAGATAATCCTAATAATGGCGCACCGTTCCACATCTGACCGGCGTTAGTACCAGTATCGTAAATTCTCGCAAGGGTTCCTGCTACAGCACTAGTAAGATCAACAAGAGTAGCAGGTTGTGCGGTTCCAAGACCAACATTACCATTTGAAGCTATGATAGCTCTTCTTGAACCACTAGTCCAGAAAGTCATATCTCCGGCTTCACGATTAAATAATCTAGCCTCATTATCACTCATAATGATATTGAAACCATTAGAAGCACCACCAGAACCTGTGGTTGAGTTAGTCAGTGCTAAAAAGGAATTTACACTTCCTGATGAGTGGATTTCAACTGCTTTTGCATCTGTACCAAAATCTGAGGGTGTAACATTTACTCCTATTCTACCGGTAGAATCTATAATCATAGCTTCTCCAACAGGAGTATGGAAAGCTAATTTATTTGTTTGATGGTTAAACCTGACAATTGCACGCTGATTTCCATCATCAGTATCATTAAAGTAAATACTCGCATCATGGTCGTTACCAGAACGGATTGTGATCCCAGCATTACCAGGATCATAAATTACAAGATTTCTAGCAGCAGCATTATATGAACCTGGATTAACAATAGTTCCGATACCAACACCAGAAGATGAAAGAACCATTCTTTCAACACCACCAGTGTTGATAGAAAGTGAATTTGCATTTGTTTGTGGATGAACTCTCCAACCTTTTATTTCTGCTGTTTCATAATCACTAGTTGAACCAGTAAATCTAATACCACTCCATACATTACCAGCAGTATTATCTACAGAGTTGTTCCACAAATGCATCTGAACACCAGTTCCATCTGCTTTTGTATCTTTGGCTGCTAATTGATATGATGGATCGGTCAGTCCAATACCAACAGAACCAGCACTAGTTATACGAAGTCTTTCTGATGAGAAAGTATGGAAGACCATACTATCACCATTATGCTTGTATTGAATTTTACCTCTTCCTTGAGTTGCATCACTAAATTTAATAGTTTGAGTTGCACTACTATTTGCTTTATTACTGAACTCAAGATCACCATTAGCAATATCAACTGGAGAACCTGGATTATCAGTTCCTATACCAACCAGACCAGCAGAAGTTATACGAAGTCTTTCTGATCCAGCAGTTTCTACGGTAACTGTATCATCAGCAGGGAATCTAATAGCAGTATTTGTATCACCAGTATGAACAATCTTATCTGCAATAGAAATATCAGCAGAAAAAGTAGAGACTCCAGCAACGATTAAATTATCTAAATCAGTCTGTCCATCTACATCTAGTTCACCATCGAGGTCAATTGAAGCAGAGAATGTTGAAACACCAGCGACGATTAAGTTATCTAAATCAGTCTGTCCATCTACATCTAATTCAGCATTGAGGTCAATTGCTGCGGCAAAAGTAGAAACACCAGCAACTTGAAGAGTATCTAAATCAGTCTGTCCATCTACATCTAGTTCAGCATTTACATCTAGAGCTGCGGAGAACGTACTAACTCCGGCAACTTGCAGAGTATCTAAATCAGTTTGTCCATCTACATCTAGTTCAGCATTTACATCTAGAGCTGCAGCAAAGGTAGAGACTCCAGCAGTGACAACAAGCCCACCTGCTGTTACTCTTACACCAGTTCTTGCGGTAACTAATCCAACAGAATCAACGTTGGTTGCATCCTCATACGTTAATGTACCACCAACACTGACAGGACCAGAGAAAGTTCCTGTAGTAAATGTGGCGGCAGTACCTGTTATATTACCAGAGATCTGATCATTTACTGTAATTGTTGTAAATGTTGCAGCAGTACCAGTTGCATTACCAATATGAGTAACTGCTGTTAAATTTCCTTGAACATCAAGATTAGATGATAAAACCTGATCAGTTCCACTAGATGTTATCGCATCTGCAACCTGGAAACTATCAAAAACTTGAAATTCTATATTATCTCCATCATTAGCAGCAGACAATAAAGTAACAGTAGAACCATCACTAGCGGTATAATCCTTTCCTTGAGAAAGGCGTATACCGTTTCTAAACACAGAAATTTGATTAATGTAGTATCCGCCGCTAACTGTAAAAACAGTTTGCCCAGCAGTTGATACTGCACTAACAACTTTCGATGCAATACTGCTAGTTAATGATACAGGTCTTCCTATTGCCATTGCACTATAGTTTTGTAGTTATTTATCAACCCTCATCAACCACTTGACCGCCATATCGATAAAGTTCTGCAGTTGCATCACTTTCTGATGAGTAGGTTTTTCGATCAGCATAAACATCAGTCCAAGTTTGATCTCCCTTGTAGTAAATCTCTCTACCAGTTTGAATGATACTGCTTGCTTTTTTAATATGGTAAGCCATCTTATAGTTTTTTAGTTATTTATGAAAAAAACGAATCTAGATTCACTGTTTTTTCTACCTGCCATCCAATGGAATCAAGGATAGTTTTCAGTGGTTCAAGAAATGATTTCTCAAATTGTAAGTCATAATCAACATACTGATTTAACTTAAGTTCTTTTGGAAACTCTTGAATAAAAGAGATTACATTTTCGTGAATGATATTTGGTTTCTTCAGGTAGCAGAACTTAATCTTCTCTCCATTCTTAATCAAAGAATACTTGTTATCTAATTTATTCTCTTTAATGTAATGATTATATAAAAGTGCTCCACGACAATGAATAGGAGTTCCTTTTGAATAAATGTTTGATGAAGATTTATATTTTACTACATCAGATACAGAACGAGGGAAAGAGATTTGCTCTGGGGGCAGAGAATTAAACTCCTTACGACTCCTATCAATATAGTTAATAACATCATCTTCTGTTCCTGTCATCAAAATATTAAATGCTTCTTTCAGCATCTTCCTACAAGGTGCCGGAGTAGATGATTTAACCGACTCAATACCCATCACTTTTAGTTTAG
>Ga0181399_1000389_pt1 | contig 16251 bp, 27 predicted proteins | sample 22SPOviralmetaG_FD_130128 | JGI IMG/M metagenome (GOLD analysis project Ga0181399, IMG submission 130128) | Marine viral communities from the oligotrophic San Pedro Time Series (SPOT) site, San Pedro Channel, CA, USA - 22 SPOT_SRF_2011-05-21 | ecosystem: Environmental > Aquatic > Marine > Strait...
CTGTACGGCAACCCAGACGAAACAATCTCCGCAAGATGCTACCGTAACAAGGATCTGCCTTACTGGGGCAAAGCATACTTGGGCGTCAACAAATTATTCTTCTGGGAAGAAGACCACTGCTTCGAGAGTCACTTGAAAGACCAAACCTTCGCAAAAGAGTTGATCGACCAATGACCTGTACTACTTTAAACATGGCAAGAATTCGTCACGACATCGAGCGCGACGAAGGCGTCATCTACGAGATCTACGTTTGTCCCCTCGGACACCTGACCTTTGGCGTTGGGCACTTGGTTCGACTTGGTGATGCAGAGCACGGCATGCCAGCAGGAACACCGGTCAGCAGAGCACGGGTAGAACTTGCGTTTGACAATGACCTGCGTGATGTGTTGGACGACTGCAAGGCATTGTTCGACGAATGGTATGACTTTCCAGGCGAAGTCAAGTCGATCCTCGTCAACATGTGCTTTAACCTCGGGCGCACCCGCCTGAGCAAATTCAAGAAGACTATCGCAGCAATCGAATCAGGCGACTACGAAACAGCAGCAGTAGAAATGCGCGACTCTAAATGGTATCGCCAAGTCACCAAAAGAGCAGAGCGACTTGCTACTCGCATGGAGATGGTCGGTGAATGATAGAGATAAGTTTGTAGGAGATTTCGACCGCAACGAAGTCGAGATTGACCTCAACAAGTTCATGGAGTTGATCAAAGAAAACTCCGACCTGAAGGAACGCATCCGAGAACTTGAATTCGAAGACCGACAGAACCCATGGCAAAAGTGGGTGCACTTCGCTCATACTCTTGACGCATGGCGCATCTTTCCACGAGCGTTCATTACCGTGTACATGTTCCTACTGTACTACACCACCATTTGGTTCATGCAACTAGAAGCACCTACCCTCGAACAGTCGGGTCTAATATCGGTCGTTGTCGGAGCAGGCGCGGCATGGTTCGGTCTGTACACAAGAAGCAAGGGTGATGGCGAAGATTAGAATGATCGCGGTCAGAGGCGATCGCCGCTCTGACTACTACTCTGCTATTTGCGGGTCACGCTGGCACAGCATGGGATACAACGTCGAGAAATTCGACGCGACTACTCCCGCCACCCTCGGAAACGAACTCACCTTTGCCGAACGAAAGTTCAACGGCAATCCCTTTACTCAGATCGAATTGGCGATCTGGTACAGTCACTTTCGTTTGTGGGAAACGATCAAAGAACCCACCTACATTATCGAACACGATACATACCCGTACAAAAAACTTCCGGAGTTTGACGGACACTGGGGACTGTTCTCGTTATTCCCGCGCAACGAACAGGCATGGCAAGGAGAGAAGGAAACTATCTCCCCTGGAAGCGGATACTATATAACTAGACAGAGCGCGAGTATTCTCAAGGAATGGGCACTCGCAAAACCTATTGACGAAAACGTGGACGGACACATCCACCAAACCGTTAAATTGAATCTGAAGCAAACAGACGCAGAGTTCAACGACTACCACGTCAAGAACGCATCCTGTTTTCAAATTGTCAACTATCAGGTTGGCACTTCAGCGGAACATAATGTATGAAGCGAGCAATATATCAAGTAGCGGTTGGACCTCAGTCTAACCTCTACAAGCACTGCATCAAGTCAGTCAACGACTACGCTGTATCAATCGGCGCTGAGCACTTGGTGCAGAAGCAACCTCTTCTTTGGGTAAAACCTGATCCGTTTACTGGACAACGCTCGAAAGAGTCTTACGAAAAGTATGGCGGGTTCCTTCCAATCTTTGAAAAGGAGAACGTCTTCGCGACGTTTAAAGACTATGACCAAGTTGCAGTTATCGACGCAGACATCTACATTAAACCTGATAGTCCAAATGTATTCGACACAATTAGTGCCGATTGTCATTTCGGTGCTCAGTTTGAGCGCGACCTCCCTGTAAACGAAAGATACCAAAGACAGATCATAAAGTACTCGCGCGAGCAGTTGACCAACACCGTGTGCAAACCATACGACTGGGACTTTGACCACCCGAATGGTGGGGCGTTCTTCAACTCTGGTATGATTGTCTACAACTGCGCTAAGATGCTTGACCACCTCAAGGGTATGACGCCAAAGCAGTTTATGGCGCGTCCTGACTTCCAAGACTTCATTGACGGCATTGGACCGTTCCGTTGGCAGACCGATCAGATTATGCTCAACTACTGGATGAAGAAAGACAACCTGCAAGTCGAGGCAGTCGATTGGAAGTTCAACGCTCTGTTCTCCGCACTAGAGCAAGGTAAGATCTCGGAAGCGCACTTTGTACACTTCTTCATGCGCCACAAACTCCCGCAAAACGGCGAGTGTATCCAGGAGTTAATGGATGCTATAGATAAGGTATGAGGCGTTTAATATACCAAGTCGCGGTTGGACCTCAGTCCAATCTCTATGAGCATTGCATCCAGTCAGCAGCAGAATATGCAAAAAGGATCGGTGCAGACCACATAGTCCAAAGACAACCAAAACTCCGCATCGTCCCAGATGTGTTTCGTACTGACCGCGAGGGCAAGTGCGGTGGTTGGAAGAAGTTGGGTTACCTGCCTATCTTTGAAAAAGAAAATGCTTTTGAGTTGATGGACGAGTACGACCAGATCCTGATCCTAGACGCAGACATCTACATCCGACCAACAGCAAGCAATATCTTCGAAGACCTCCCGTCCGAGTATGGGTTCGGTGGCGTGTGTGAGTGCGATATGCCAATCAGCGCGGAACACGCAGTCAAGATTAAGCAATACTCGCATATGCAATACCAGCAAGTCGCGGGAAGGATTAAGGGATGGCGCTACTCTGACTGGGGCGGTCTTGAGTTCTTCAACATGGGAATGATGGTACTCAACTCAGCGGTTATCAAACCGTTCTTGCGTGGGCAGTCTCCACGTGAGTTTCTAATGCGTCCCGAGTTTCAAGATATGCTCGACGGCGTGGGCACTTACAAGTGGTCAACAGACCAGACCCTTCTCAACTACTGGTTGAAGAAAGATCGGATCCCAGTGAAGCACCTAGACTGGAAGTACAACGGTCTGTATGGGTCACTGTGGGGCGACAACATAAACGCATGCGACTTTGTACACTTCTACTTGAAAGATAAATTACCTGAGAATGGAGAGAATGTAGATTCTCTGATGGAGAAGATTAATGTTTGACCCTAAGATGTTCGTGCACATTCCAAAGTGTGCCGGTATGACTATCCGCCGGAGTGACGCACTAAAGGGTAAGATCATTCCTGCGGTGCCACAGACACACAAGAGTCCGGAGTACACCAAGGCACTCGAAGAGCAGATGGCAAAGCAAGGCGATCACCACGGTCACGAGCATGCTCGCTGGCGCGACCTCAACTGGCAGTACCAAGCATACGACTGCTTTGCTGTGGCGCGTAATCCTTGGGACAGAGTTGTATCGCGATACTTCTTTGCCCGCAAGGTCAAGTTTGTAGAGAAGAAGGCAGATGGCATGGCGACCAACTGCGACTCGTTCGAAGAGTTTCTGGAAGAGCGCCACGTTTGGGGCGGTGTGCCTTACAACTGGCACCGTGCAATCAAAGGTTGGTATCCTGCTGTCGACCATACGTGCGACGAGAAAGGCAACTTGAAGTGCGACATTATCCGCTTTGAGAATCTCGACGCAGACCTAGAAAAATATTTCAACATCCCTAAGATGACTCAGGCGCGTAATGTGACCGGACTCAACGAAGGCACTTACATGGACTTGTACGACGACCGCACGATTCAGATCGTTGCCGACTGGTACAAAGCAGACATCGATATGTGGGGTTACGACTTCGACACCGGTGCGCAAAGAAACTATTGGAACGGAGGAATGAAGTAATGATGGGATCACCTAAGAATACCGACTCACATAATATTATGGACTTGATCGAGAAGGGCAGCGTTGGCGCGGAGATCGGTGTATGGATGGGCAGTTCATCTCGTCAGTTCCTGCAAAAAGATCCGAGCAAACTCTACCTCGTAGACCCGTGGGCAGTTCGTGGTTACGACGAAGCACTCGAGGCGAAGGACGAGACTTTTGATTACGACAAGTACCTGAACAACTATAGCAAGTTGACGGGCAAACCAACAGCGAAGGCATTTGACATATACTACGACGACGTCTACGCTGGTGTCGAGAAAGAGTTTGGCGGTGACAAGCGAGTAGAGATTTGCCGTGAGACTGCTACCGAATGGTTTGCTAAATTCGACGAACCGTTCCTTGATTGGATCTATGTGGACGGAGACCACTCCTACACTGGCGCGTACACTGACCTGTGCAACTCGCTGAAGGCAGTCAAGTCCGGCGGTTTGGTTATCGGCGACGACTACAAGTGGGGTCGACCTGGAGACAAGGGCGGCGTCAAGAAAGCAGCAAACCAATGGGCAGAAGAGAACGGTCTTACGCTCGTACAACACGGTCAGAACCAGTTCGTGGTTCGCGTGTGAGTGGCGGGAAGGGCAGTGGCGAGATAAGCAACGCTCACTACAACCCAAAGTTCGGTCGCACTATCTGCGAGATCCACCGAGAGATGTACGACATACTGTTCGAAGACCTGACCACCGATCGTCGAGAAGAAGTCCTGAGTCGGTTGGAAGAAGCATACGGTATGGCAAAGAAGATGGATGCCAAACTACGTCAGTACAAGAACAACTACGACGACAACTGGTGGGAGCAAGAAAGAGAAAGCGTCATCCAAGAGAAACTACGCACCCGCGAGGATCGTGAGACCAATAAATGAAATGTAACCTAATCTATCTGCCCGAACACGCAGGTTCTATTGAGCAATCTACCAGTGCGCGCAATAGTTTCGAACGTAACGGTTGGAAGGTTGAAATGGTCGAAGGTGTAACGCCCAAGACTTATAGGGGCGACCACAAAGTAATGGAGGGTGGTCGTCTCGCTGGGTTCTCTGCTGAAGATAATAAGAAGTTCGCTACCAAAAGAGCATGCGTGACTAATCACGTTGAGTTCTGGGGTCGGGTGGTAGCATCAGGCGAGACCCAAGCATTTATCGAACACGACGCAATCGCGATCAGTGCGCCCGAGGCATGGGAGTTCAGTGACGTACTGATACTAAACCTAGAGTTTGCGTTTGACTTCGGTGCACTCAAGGGCAAGTTCAAAGGTTTTGAGTTAGACGCACTGCTTGACTCTGTGAACGAATTGCCGCATAATTATCCTCTGAAGTGTAAAGTTCCAAACTCCCCGTACAAAGGAGCAATGATGATCGCGGGTACAGCGGCATATGCTATTACCCCAACCGGAGCAGAGAAGATGCTACGGGTTGTCGAGGAAAGAGGACTCGAACAAAGCGACTATATAATTAATGATATGAACGTGAAGTTGGAATACTGTAACCCGTCGCCGGTCAGATTCAACAGTAGAAATTTGAGAACCTCACATGGTTGATGCACATATTATTACAATGCACGATAACGAGTCTTCTCTTGCCCGATCGCAAGAATGTCTCGCTTCTATCGAGAAGCATTGCCAAGATACTGTGTCCCCTTGGTTATTTCGTGCAAGTCAACCAAATACTATATACAAGGACACAATGGAAACATTTGGCGAGTTAGTCCAATGGACCTGGCCACAGTCGCACTTCGGTGAAGGCATCGATATGCAGACTGGACTATATAAGCGTATGTACCAAGCAGTCGACCAGAAGAGGGTCGAAGCATGCGCACTGAGTCACTTCCGTTTATGGAAATTATGTGCTGACGAGGGAAAGACGATTGTCGTCCTCGAGCACGATGCAAGATTCACTAGAGACTTCGACGCGTCGGATCTCAGTGATAAAAGTTGGGGTGCTGTCGGGTTAAATGACCCGAGAGGCAATACTCGCAAGGGACAGTTGTTCCATGCAAAAGTCGCAGCGTGTGGGGACGGGATTCACCGAGTACCCATCATCGACGAACCGACAGAACCACCTTTACCGATGGGAATCGCTGGCAACAGCGCGTACATCATCAAACCTGCCTTTGCCAAGAAGTTGTTGGACGAGGTGCGCCGCACAGGGATGTGGCCAAATGATGCGATAATGTGCCGCCAGTTATTTCCAGAATTGAAAGTAGTGTACCCTTATTACACTGATGTACAGAAGGGCGAATCCACTACGACGAGTATATGATGAAAGGTTATGTGATAACGATCGAGACAATGGAGCAGTCCGTCCAATGCGCAGAGAGGTGCATTAAATCGGCGGGAAGGGTAGGGTTCGACGTGCAACGTTTCGCCGCCTCCACTCCATCAGACAACCCCTCGGAGTACCTTGCGCAACGTGGGGTAAGCGTTGAGGGGTTTAAAGAAGTCTATTCCCGTTTCGATAATTGTGTCGCCGCTTTTACCTCTCACTACCGTTTGTGGGAACAATCCTTCACCAATAAAGAAACTCTGGTTGTCCTAGAACACGACGCGTACTTCACTGACGCGATCCCATCATACGCACCTTTCGCATCAATCATCAACTTCGGCAAACCGTCATATGGTAAGTGGGTCACTCCTTCTGTCCTTGGCGTAAACGCTTTGATTTCTAAGCAGTACCTTCCAGGTGCTCATGCCTATGGCATCACCCCAGCAGGTGCGAAGCAATTACTGGACAAAGCACAAGAGTGTGCGTCACCGACCGATGTCTTCATAAGCAATAAGAACTTTTCCGGCATACAAGAATACTATCCGTGGCCAGTCGAGGCACGTGACTCTTTCTCTACGATTCAAAAAGTACAGGGTTGCCTTGCCAAGCACAATTACGGCGAGACATACGAATTAATATGAAAGCATTTCTCACAGGGTGCGACTCAAACACTGAGTGGCAACTGCCTTGGTTCATAAAGAACTACCAAAAGCACTGCAACCTGCCACTGCTCTTTGCTGACTTTGGCATGACCGAAGACGCACTGAACCTGATCGCACCCTTTGCTGAGAACGTCGTCAAGACTCCGCGTACAGGTTGGTTCTCGAAGATAAATGCCCTTGAGCATTACTCGCGTATGTACGAGGCAGTCTGTTGGGTAGATACCGACTGTCAGGTGCTCTCCGATCCCTCCTCGATCTTCCGTTACACCGAGAAGGGCAAACTAACGATGGTTAAGGATAATCCTTGGTCTACTCGCAGACCCGAACTAGGGGACTGGTACAACTCTGGAGTGGTCGCAGTCGAGGGAGTCACCCCGATGCTCACCACTTGGAAGAACGAGGCGGCGAAGGGCAACTATGTCGGTGACCAAGAGGCACTGCACGGTTACATTGCCGGCGATCTAATGCGTCGTATAAGTACAGTTGCAGAGGCACCTCACAAGTACAATGTCCTGCGACTCGATCTACTTGACAACAACGTACCCAAGAATCCGGTGATCATGCACTGGACGGGACAGAAAGGCAATCTCGAAATTCGAAAGCAAATGACATCATGACTAAAAAAGTACACATTCTTGGCAACGGCGACATGGCACAGATGATGCCACAGGGCGTCCGTGACGGATCAGACCGAGACGGTAAGTTGATCATCTGTAACGCTCCTCCGTTTGAAGTGGACAGAGTGTATGCCTGCGTGATGGTAGACTTCAAGATGATGATGGCACTCAACGAAGGTTCGGTGAACCTTGACCAGTATTACTGGGTGTTGGGTAATCGTCCTCGCATCTGGTGCGACCAGCAACCGGCATTCTTCATGAAGCACTCCGGACACATCCGCGAGTTCTATCAGACTGTCCCAAAATATGCTGGCGCACAATCCGCTCAAGCAGCAACCAACTTCAACTGTGGTCATATGGCAACCCACTATGCGGCGGTCAAGCACCAACCTGAAGAGATCCACATGTACGGGTTTGACTCTATCTTTGACCACAACATGCGATCGTACACTGACGTGGTTCTGAGTTCAGACCGCACCGGCACTAACAACCACCGACTCCTCGACATCTGGCGTCCGATCTGGACGGGTATCTTCAACGAGTTCAAGAACACAGAGTTCGTGCTGTACCACAAACACCCAAACGCCAAGACGCCCCTCCCAGAAAACTGTAGGGTCGTAACTGCTTGAATTTGCAGGACTTTCTATTATTGACTTTACACTCTGTCTGTCATAGAATATGTCTATAGTATGATAATGAGTAACACATGAACGAATACTGCATCCACACCAAAGGCGACACCCATACCATCCACGGTAATTTCAAACTGATGGAAAACCTCGCCGCATCCCTCCCAGAGTCCTATCTTGGAGAAGGTTGCCTGATCCTCGAGGATCCTGCGATCGACTCCGGCGACTGGCACTTCATTATATCCTGCGTAAAAATCGGGACACCCGTAAGTTCCTGATTTGCTTCACTTTATTACGTTTGCCTTTGGACCGTTATTGCGAGATAATAGTGTCTGAGTTGAGGAGAAAGTAATATGGGTTTAGCAACGATGCAAGACTACCAAAGCACTGTAGGACAGTTCGTCGAGAAAGATGTTCGTGGCACGCACGAGTACTCTCTGAACACTGACGAGATGACCGGCGCATGGGAGTTTCCCCATATCCTCCACACCCTTGACGGATACCGATATGCGCGTGTCCTCAAGACGGTCGCCTACATCGCGGTTGATGAAGATGAGTATGGTCTTCCGGTTGTCGAGAAGTGGGACATCACCAGTCACAAAGTATGGGATAAATCTTAATGAAAATATCTACCGCAATGACAATCCTCCAAACTGATATGCTTTTTCTCGGGATGAGTCAGGAGCGTTTCTTTAAGTTTATCAAAGAAAGTCCTGGAGCACAGAAGCGTTCAGTCCTTACTGCCTTTGATGTTTACCAGAAACACATTTCCCGTCAGCAAGACAATAACCGATAACGATTGACTTCTGAGTCTGCATGTGTAGACTCGAATAGACAGTGTAAGGAAAGCGAAGAGATTATGCCAAAAGCGAAACCATTACCAGCGACCAAACTACCACCGCGTGACTTGATTTACAAGCACCTGCGCACCGGCGTCGCTAACTTCAAGTTCATTAAGTCTAACGGGGAAGAGCGTGAGATGAACGCTACCCTAATCACCGCCAAGATGGATCCTCGTCTGGTTCCTGTGACGAACCCCAACCCACCGTCTCAAGATGCTGACTTGTTCAAAGTATGGGACATCGACTCTAAGGGTTGGAGGCAGTTCAAGATTTCTGCATTAACTGAATACAACGGAAAGGTAAGCGACTAATGTCTGACGAAATGGATCATCTGTTAACTCCCGCGCAGAAGCGAGCAAAAACTCGTGAAGCGAAGAAGTTGAAGACACTTGAGCAAATGGGCATTGAACCTCGCAAGAAGACCAAGGTCAAGCGCACTCGTAAACCTATGACTCCTGAGCAGAAAGCAGCAGCGGTCGAGAGACTCGCGGTTGCTCGCGCAAAGCGTAACGCTGGCAAGGAACCAAATGCTCACCCTCGCGTATTGGCGTTTGACGAAGACCACGTGTTGTCCTTCAAGAACTCTAAGGAAACTCTCAAAGAGTGGCGTGAGAAGTTGAAGTCAATCAAGTCGCAAAAAGACTCTAAAGATACCAAGCAACGCGCTGAGTATCTAGAGTGCGAAAACTACGTCAAGAACCTTGGCGTATGGATCCGTGATGGCGTCTGGTTGGACCACAAGTATGGTCGCAAACACGATCAAGTTATGGAATATGTCTGCACCGCAATGGCGTACGACAAGTTTGGAAATCCCAAGCGAGATGTTGGTACTTACTACCCTGACATCAGAGAAGTTTGGACGAAGGAGATGAATGATGAGCACAGAAAAAATGACCGAGGATACTAAAACTCCGATGGTCGCAGTGCCGCAACAGGTTATGAATGCCATTGTAGACTATTTGATGGCACGCCCCTACAATGAGGTCGTAGACATGATCGCCGCTCTTCAACAAGAGGCAGTTGCAGTGAACATGGAAGGACAGGAAACCGAAGATGCCTAATATTAAAACCGACGAATTGGACTTTATGACTAAAGCGAAGTTCGGTAAGCACGTCGAGACAACTGTGGTTAATCTGCGTATGTCTTACATGGATGCAGTAATCCACTGTTGCGAGCAGTTTGGCATTGAAGTTGAAGACGCACGCAAGTATGTCTCGACCGTGATCAAATCTAAACTCGAAGCAGAAGCAATGAAACTAAACTTCCTCGAAAGATCAGGAACACTCCCAATTGAATGATCCGTTCATAAGAGAGTTTATCTTTGACGAAGAGCAACAGGAGACTTTGCTCGACAAGTTGAACGACAAAGAACCCGAAATGCGCCGCGCAGGTGTACACGAAGTCGGTGTCGGTTCGTACGAATCTGAAGTACGAACTTGTGACCATGTCCCGTTTGACTACCTACAATTCCCAGACATTTCTCTGGAACTATTAGAACTCTCTCAGGAGTTGGACCCAGACCTGACTGATATAATGTTCAGGCAGTATGAGTTTATCCGATATGAGGGTAATTCGGGTCAGCAATTCAAACGGCACCAAGACGACATTGAGGACGGTTCTGGGTACAAACGGTTGCTCACCTCTGTCACCATGATAGAAAAGTCCGACGACCTGCGCGGTGGTATCCTCAAAGTCTGGGTGCCCTGTGGAAACAATCAGGAAAGGGAGTATCACATCGATCTCGACCCTTTCGAAACTATCATTTTCCCTGCCTGCTATTGGCACGAAGCAACGCCCGTCTTGAACGGTCGCCGTGTAGTGCTTATCAGTTGGGCAGAACGGAAATGAATCGTTGACTTTCGTAAAAAGTTGGCGATAATAAATAGAGTTGGAATGTTAATTCCAATTCTAAAACACTATACTCTGTTATATTTCAGTCATATAAAGGAAACAAACTATGGATTTATCCACACTCAAGTCTAAGCGTTACGACATCAACAAACTCGTATCTGCTGCTCAAGAAGCATCAGGCGCTAAATCAGATAACAATAACCGCGATGAGAATCTCTGGAAACCAACTGTCGATAAGGCAGGCAATGGTTATGCAGTCATTCGATTCCTCCCGTCCGAAGGTGATGTGCCATGGGTACGTTACTGGGATCACGGATTCAAAGGTCCAACTGGCAAGTGGTACATCGAGAAGTCGTTGACATCTCTTGGTCAGCAAGATCCCCTCGGAGAACTCAATAGCAAGTTGTGGAACTCTGGCAACGAAGAAGACCGCGAGCAAGTTCGCAAGCAGAAGCGTCGACTTCACTATGTCACAAACATCCTCGTTGTATCAGATCCATCTGCTCCTGAGAACGAAGGCAAAGTCTTCATGTACCAGTTTGGTAAGAAGATCTTTGATAAGATTCAAGACCTCATGCAACCACAGTTTCCTGGAGAGACTCCTGTCGACCCATTCGACCTGTGGGGCGGTGCAGACTTCCAGTTGAAGATCCGCAACGTTGAGGGATACCGCAACTATGACCGTTCAGAATTCAAAGCACCCGCTGGTTTGTTCGACGGTGACGAAGTTCAACTGCAAGCGACCCTGAACCAATTGCACGATATCAACACCTATGTTGATCCTGCAACGTTCAAGTCTTTTGACCAGTTGTCTACGAAGTTGTTTGAAGTATTGGGCGCAACCGCACCCGCGACTGTCAAGCAAGAAGTTGCTATGGATAACGTTGCTGAACCAGCACCCGCTCCTGTCGCTTCTGCTCCAGAAGTCAAGGTAAGTGCCGCTGCTGCAACCGCTGAAGAAGCAGGTGATGATGGTGATGAGGATGCGTTCTCATACTTCCAGAAGTTGGCGAACGCTGACTAATTCGTAACTCTGCTACTACTAAGGCACCTTCGGGTGCCTTTTTTTATTATAGTATGAAAGTGCCCTTGAGTTTGATTCTACACTCAAGTACCGCACCCCCACCTTTTGTCCGCACTTTAAAGTTCTCTGTGCAGACCTGCTCGAATTCTGGAAACTCTACTTCTGGCATCTCACCTTCAGTGTGGGATATTGTACATCCTGTACAGAAAACAACCATTATCAATAGTGCTCTCATTTGACTTCTCCTGTCAAACCCTCTTATTATACTTATAAATAAACGGATGGACGAGAATCTCTTTAACCTATACAAAGCGGAACTAGAAGCGGACGGTATCGATCCGAGCAGCAAGGCATCCCGAGATTGGTTCATGGATAAGATGGACGAGATCTCAGGTAAGGATGTCAACCAACGCCGGATGATGCGAGAGAAACCTATGCGCATGTCGCAGGGAGAACTCATGGGCAGGATGTATATGTTTATGTACAATCCGGCAAACAAGAACACTCTCCCGTACTACGACAGGTTCCCTCTGGTCATAATGCTTGAGGTCGCGAAGGAAGGGTTCATGGGGTTGAATCTCCATTACCTGCCTATAGACCTGAGGCAGAAGATGTTTTACAATATGATCATCCGTGCCAGCGCCAATCCTAATAATTACCGTTGGAACACTTTCCTTAAAATCGATTATAAATACTTGCAGAAACGGACTTCGCTCCGTGCGTATAAGGCGTGTATTAAGCGTTATAGATACGATAACATATATGGCAGGATAGCGCATGTTCCTGCCCCCGAGTGGGAGGTTGCGGTCCACCTACCATTAGCAGAGTGGCGCAAGGCAAGTGAAGCAAGAGTCCACAAAGACAGTAGAGAGATCGCTAGGAAGAACATATGAGTTTTAGCACTGACAAATTGCGTGGTTTGCTGAACGCCCAGAACGGTGCGGCATCCAACAACAGGTATCGGGTATTCATGCCGAATATCGACGGCACCCGCAAACCTGGAGGCGGTGCAGCATCTTGGGGCGGTAACACAGAAGACCTCGACCTGCTTTGCACCCGCGCGAGTATCCCTGGAAAGAACATCCTGACCGTTGACCGCCAGATCGGTATTGAACCGATAAAGGTTGGTGTGGGTCACATCCTGCCAGAAGTAAGTCTGACGTTTTACCTGACCGGCACTTATAGCGCAAGGGATTACTTTCAAGAATGGGTCGAGTGCATTGTCTCCCCACAACCACCATTTGTCGCAGGTTTCCTCGCAGACTATGGACACCAAGTAACAATTGAGCAATTAGATAAGAAAGCAAAAAAGGTCTATGGCGTTAAGTTGGAAAGGGCATACCCCACAGCAATTAACGAAATAGAATTAAACAACCAAGCACAAACAGCATCGTTGGAGATGACAGTTCAGCTGGCGTACAGCAACTATACTATTACTTGATAATCAGGAGATTATATCATGGCGTTACCGCGCATTAATGAAACTCTGAATTTTACTATGACGATCCCATCAACGGGTGAGCAAGTTAAATACAGACCGTATTTGGTGAAGGAAGAGAAAGTTCTTCTCCAAGCATTTGAGTCTAAGGATAGCAAGACCTGCCTTGAGGCGATGGTCGATACTATCGAAGCATGCCTCGACGAAAGAGCGGGCATTGCTGTTGCCAAGTTGGCAACCTTTGACGTTGAGTACATGTTTACTCAACTAAGGTCGAAGTCTGTTGGAGAAATCTCTACCATTCTTCTGACATGCTCTTCTTGCGAAGAGAGAAACGAGTATGATGTAGACCTTGAGTCGCTTGAAGTACAAGTTGACCGAGGCAATAACATAATCCCGATAACGGATGAGATCAAGGTTGAGATGCGTTACCCAACCTATGACACTCTACTGAACGGGTCGGCGCTGGATGCCGGAGAAGACATGGGTGCTGCACTGAGCGTGGTCGCGTCAAGTATCGCGGCGGTGCACACTGAAGAAGAAAGGATTGATGCGGAGACGCAGTTGCCGAGTGAGATGGAAGACTTCGTCGCTTCGATGACTGCTACTCAACTTCAATCGCTTACAGACTTTTTGGGAAGTATGCCTGCACTGAAGCACAAGGCAGAGTTCATGTGTGTTAAGTGTGGCACCGCGAACGAGTTGGAGTTATCGGGTTTATCTGATTTTTTCTGATAACCCTATCTCACGACTCTCTGGTTAATCATTACCAGACAAACTTCGCACTAATGCAACACCACAAATACTCATTGACTGAGTTAGAAATGATGTTGCCGTGGGAACGAGTCATCTACGTTTCTCTCCTAACTGAATATATCAGGGAGGAAAATGAGAAAGCAGAACAACGTAAGATGATGGGTTGATGAAGATAGGGAACTAAACTAGGATAATAAGAATGTCAACGATAGAGCAAGTTGCACAAGAACTAAAAAACCTGAATGGGGTCACTGACCTCAGCACAGAACTATTGGTCGATGGGTTTTCTGGACTCAACTCGGGCAACGATCTGGTGGTTGCGGAACTGAAAGGTATCCGTGAGGTTCTCAACAACTTTATGAACCATGTCCCAGAATCTATCGTTAGCGGTTTCGAGAAAATAATCGTAACTGATCGCACAGAAAGAGAAAACTTTGTACTGAACCAAGAAAAGTTGGCAGAGCGCGATGAAAACGCCCCAACTACTAGCACCCCCTCAAAAGGCGACAAGTCGACAAGCACTTTCGGTAAGGCATTCGCAGCGGGTAAAGAAGAAGACCTCGGCGACATGTTCGGGTTGAAAAGTCTACAGCAAATGATCGGCGGTAGACTGGGCAACATCGTACAGGTCGGAACCGCGTTGATGTCCGGAACCTCAAAATTCATCAAAGCGGTTGGCGCTGGATTGATGTCTGTCTTCACCACCGTCGGTTCTATGCTCACAGGTCTCGCGAAAACCTTACTGTCTTTCGGTAAGGGTGCGTTCATGAAGTCTCTCAGTCTAATCACGAAAGGTCTCAAACTGTTGCAGGTCGGCATGGTGGCGCTTATGACTGGGGTACAGTCTGCAATTATGGCAGTCGTGACCGGTCTTGGACCTGCCCTCGTGGCACTGGCACCATTCATTGCCATCGGCGCTGCAATCGCAGCAGGTCTCGCCGCTCTCACGATGGGAGTGATGGGTTTTGTTGATGCATTCAAGGGACAAGAAGGGGATATGTTCGACAAGATCCTCGCTGGTCTTACTGGTTTCTCCAACGGATTACTAAAGGCACTCACCATTCCTCTGGACTGGATCATTGACCTCACTGCGAAAGTGCTGGACTTCTTTGGGTTCGACGGAGCAGCAAAAGTTCTTGAAGAGTTCTCTCTATCTGCGATGGTCGATGACCTGACAGATGGTGTGCTAGATTTCTTGCTCAAGATCAAAGACGGTATCACTGGGTTTGCTTCTGACGCATGGAACGGCATCAAGAGTTTCTTTGGTTTCGGCGATGATGAACCAAAAGAACTTAAAACATTATCTGGATCTGAGCGCAAAGTCCTCGAGGACGTCAGAGACGCGAGGGAAGATGGTGTAAAGCGTATGGTCGACCAAGGGTTCACCCAAGAAGAAGCACAAGCGCGAGCAGACAAGGGATCGTTCGACCCAATTAAAACCCGCAAAGAAAGTCGTAAACTTTCCACTGAACAGATCAACGATCGCCTGAACGAAGATATGGCGGCGCAAGTTATCGCGGAGGCAAAGACCCCAGAAGGCGCAAGTTCAGTTGTAGAAAAGACGTATCGTTATGATGTTATGGACCCTGCTACTGGCGAGGTGATTGACTCTGCCAGCACTCCAGAAGCAGCAAACCAGATCGCTATGGAAACTGGCGGCATCCTTGCAGCACCTGTTGAGGTGACCAGCACTGACGCGGCGACTCAACAGAAACTCGCAGACAGCGTCGATCCTTCTCTGTTTGCACCAAGGACAGACTCTCCTGCAACGAGATCTATGGGTCGCGGACCAACCGCTGGCGTGGGCGCGGTCGCCCCACAGACTGGTCGTTCTCCAAGGGCAGTTGGTGGTGCTAATCAGAACGTCTCTCTGTCCGAGCAGATGACTATCGAAAACACTAGGTTACAGAATACTCGCAGCGAGAATCAAAGCGCGAAGTCTTCGACGGCAAATGTGGTCACGCAGAGCGATAACTCTACGAATATCAATACGACTAATGTTTCTGCTGGACCGATGCCATCTGCTCTCGACAAGAGCGATCGATCCCATAGGGGACGTATGAGGGGAAGTTTCTAAGTCTTCTTCTTTGGTTTGCGGTAAGGTTTCAGAGGTTTGATCGTTTTCTTGAGTTTACCTGGGGTCTTCTTTAAGATCCCCATTTTGGTCAACTCAATCTCTGTCCAGATGTCGAACCCATACCCGTTGTCCTTTGCAACCTGCTCTGCTGCTTCCCACTTATTGCGGTTCTTGATGTAAGCAAATGCTTCGTTGAGGGATCTCTTTGA
>Ga0181399_1000391_pt1 | contig 16166 bp, 10 predicted proteins | sample 22SPOviralmetaG_FD_130128 | JGI IMG/M metagenome (GOLD analysis project Ga0181399, IMG submission 130128) | Marine viral communities from the oligotrophic San Pedro Time Series (SPOT) site, San Pedro Channel, CA, USA - 22 SPOT_SRF_2011-05-21 | ecosystem: Environmental > Aquatic > Marine > Strait...
GCACAACTATTGATTGGTTACCAAGATTATTTAAATGCAGTGGGATGGAGTTTTACCGATACCAATGAATTGGGCGAAAATGTAGACTTTGAAAACTTATTAATTAAATTTCTTGATTGGAGTGCAGAAAAACATGATGTTGGTGAATTTATTACCTTAACTCCAATTTTACTATCTGGTCGTTTCTCTGCACCATACGGTGTTGCAAGCGTACAGCGTGAAACAAATAAGAATTTCTATAGAGTGCTTGATAGTTCTGGTAGACAAATACCCAATACAGCGATAACATTCTATTCTGATGGTGATGCAATAATGTGGGAATCAACTATCCCAGTTTATGGAATGAAAATTGATATCATTGATATAGAACACGCTTATGTTGTTGACAGAGTTGACAATTATGGAGATGTTATATATAATCCAATTGCGCATAATAGAAACTTACGCATGATTATTGATTGTAATAGAACTAGTGACTGGGATGGTACACTAAGCGCAGATGGTTATATTATATATCAAAACACATTAATACCAAACTTTGAGACAATGGTTGCCGATACTAAGTTCCATAGGGACACTATCATTGATCAAAGTTTATCAAACGTTAACCTAATTAAGGCAAGCCATATAGGATTTACGCCACGTGCTTATCTATCAAATCATTTAATGGAACGTGAATCACAATTAGAATTTTACAAAGGTTTTATTAGTAATAAGGGCACACCTAGTAGTTTAAATAATATTGTTAATAATAATTCTAATTTTAGTGAGGTAAGTTCAAATGATGTATGGGCATTCAAATTAGGAAAGTATGGAAATTTGAATAGAGATGTGTCAGTTAGTAAAAGTATTAATACCAAATTAATATACAGTGATCCATACTCTATTACATATGATAACCAAAGTTTATTTGATTACAAAACAACTAGAAGAACTACGCCTATAAAAACTACTGGGTATGTAGATAGTAAAGATGTGAATTACATTGTTAGAAACTCAACAATATTGGAAACAACAGTAAGTGAAAATTACTATGAAGGTGACTTGGCTTGGATACAATTCGATAATCTTAGAGATTGGGATGTAAGGAAACTTAGTGAAATATCTGAAATATCTTATGTTGGTGAAACCCAAGATTCTCAATTATATATCGTTGTTACATCAGAGATTGATACAGTTGAATCTGTTTATTTGCGAATAATCAATGAAGAAATTGATCCAGTATTAAACGGATATTATAACTTTGTAGAAGATGGCACTGAATTATTAGATGGTATAACTGTTTATAAGTATCTAGTATTTGACACTGATTTTGAACCGGTTACTGTTGAAATTGATACATCTTCTCAGAATAGTATATTTGTCCCCACCAGTGAAAATGCTGGGGTTGAAGCAATTAGTTTAAATGCAAATGCACAGATTATTGAAGGCGAAGTCTTAGTCATTGACGGTAATAGTTATACATATGTAGAGGATGCTACTAGTGGTAATACTGGTATAACAATTGGTGGCGCAAGCGCAACATCTGATCCAGGTGTAATACCCGACGAGCAGATATCTATTGTTGTTTACGACCAAAATGATATTATAAAAAATACAAATACATTAATAACATTTTCTGGAAATAGTATACTTGCAGATAATAATGTTACTTCAAACGATGGCGATAGTATTACTATTAATGATGTTGCACTTATTATAGAAGCAATAGACAATGGTGTTATTGAAGCAACTTCAACCCTCGCAACATCTGATAATATAAGCTCAGGTTCTGAATTGACTGTTCAAGTAGGCACTGATGTAGAATCAAGTTATACAATACAGGATATTGAAATAGTTGGCACTGTAGTGTCGCCTACTTTTGATGAAACTAAATCTATTCAAATTAATGGACAAACTATAGCATTTACTTATAGTGGTTCTACAATAACATTAACTGATATAGTGGATACTATAAATGCATCGCCGGTAGATGTGAGTGCACAAGATGTTAGTAGCGTATTAGTTTTAACTTCATCTTCTCCTTCAGTTTCAATCCAAGGACAGGCAGCGGTAGAGTTGGGTTTAATTACTGTATCACCATATACAGAAACTAAATTGGGCAATTTAGCAGAACAGATAAATTCACAGAATGGTGTCGATGCTAGTATTGTTGCTAATAAATTAGTTATATCTACGTCATTGCCTACGATGACTCTTGGTGGTAGTGGATTTAGTTTGTTTGGTTTTCCTGCTACTACATATCAATCAGAATTAGATCCAACTGCTACAAGTATCGCACAACAAATAATTGACTTGAGTATACCAGATGTTAGTGCAACAGTTGAGGGCGGTAAACTAAAAATAATTTCTACAGGTTCTACTCTAGTAGTTGCCGATCCGTTAGATAATGGATCAATGGTTCGCCTTGGATTTAATTCTAATACGATAACTTCTAATATGTTAGATAATATTGTTGATGACATAAATGCTATACTGTCACTTGAAACCAATCTAACTGCTAGTAGAGCGTTTATCGATAAATTACTAATATCAGGTGATGAATTTAAGGTAACTATTGCTAATACAAATGGCAACCCACTTGATGATTTGGGAATATCCGAAGGCGAGTATTTGACTGCTGGTTTAGCAAATTCATCATTGCTTACATTTAGAGACATAATTAATCAACAATCATCTACGTTAACAGCAAGTATATCATCTGATGGACGCTTTATTATTACAAGTCCAGCATTGCTGTTAACTTTCGCAGGAACGAACCAATCTTTGTTAGACAAGATAGGTTTTTATACCGAATACACTAGTGTTACAAGTAACGCAAACTTTAAAGTTATGAGATGGAAATCAGTTAGATTTACTCCAGGATATAACGGCGCAACGTTTGATGAATTCTACAATGATTTGGGATTGAATTCTCAAAGTAAAATATGGGTAGACGAATATCCCGGAATCAATGGTTGGGCAGTTCTGAATAGAACAGCAATTGGTAATCTAGAGATTGTTAATAGAAAAGCAAATGAAGTAGATGTTAGCAATGTCAAAAGAGTTATTGTAACAGACGGTGATGACCATACAATCTATACACTGTATGATCCATTAAACTTAAAATTGCCAGGCAAAGTAATGAAAGATATTGATTATGTAGATTGGAATGACCCTGCCAAGTATGATGAATATCTAAGTAACGATCTATGGTTAAAAGAACATTTAGGTGAAATTTGGTGGGATACCACTGGTACACGTTTTTATAGATACAATGATTATGGTGATGCAAATGGTAATATCTCAGTTGATTATGCAATGCGTAACTGGGGTAAAGTTGTTGATGGTTCTGTAGTAGATGTCAAGCAATGGGTTAAGAATGATAGACTTCCTGTAGGTATTACTTGGTTTAATCAAGAAAAAGAATGGGACCCAGTTAAGAATAAAGAAGTAACAACATTTTATTATTGGACTTCAATTGGTACATTGCCCAGATATGAAAAAGAATATAGTACTGATGAAATTAAAATGATTATTGAGACTGGACAAATTGAAAACAAATTTATACCAATTGATAATAATACTATAATTTTAAATTATAACTCACGTACATCAAATGATGTAATAACAGTGACAACTGAATATAGTATTGCGTCTAATAATCAAGATAGTCATAATGACTGGGAACTTCTATCACGTGAATCTACAAAGCCTATAATGTCTGAATATTTAGAAGATTTCAAAAATAGTATTGCAGATTCTAAAATTGAAAATTTAAAACAAATTATAGTTGATTATCCAAATTTAGACAATGATGGTGTATTACTTTCAATTGATTTCTTACTTGATCTGGTACCAAATGATCTTGCAATTTCAGTTAATAATGAGTTCTTGGAACTTACAAACTTTAGTTTAAACGGCACTGAATTAAGAATCAATAACACTTTTAATGTCTTAGCAGGTGATATTGTTAGAGTTTATCATATGGGAACACTCTCTAATTCTTGGTATAACAATATAACAAATGCTAGAAATAATTTTACAACAATTGTCAACACAATGTTGAATACGAAGTTACTAGAAACAGAATACCCCTTCTATGGGGATTACATTAAATTAAACCACTACATTTTCAATTCAATTGATTGGTATAAACATCCAGATTTCAAAGAAATAACTCAATTTGAATATCTAAGTAATACCAGAGATATTGATATGATTAGTATGTTTAATTCTGGTATACGTTCTTTTGGAGTAGTAAACCCTGAGTATGAAGAAGTTTACTTTGGTTATGGTTCACCTGAAGAAATTACTATGGTTAATAAGATTAATGGCGCGCTAAATGTAGATTTTAATAATATTGTGATACCAGGTCAGACCGGAAATTCTGATGAGATTGCCGCATATTATAAAAATGTTATAGATGTGCAAGTACATGAATTTATTAATATGCTGTTTTCATACTCAGAAAATAAAGTTATCAAAGACCTATTTTTTGATATGTTATCATACATGTATACCGAAAAAGAACATCCTGAGTGGTTGTTCAAAACAAGTTACATTGACTTAATCTTAATGAATAAACCATTAAGACAATATGCAATATACCAGAACGATACATTCACGGATACTATTGAATATGTTATGGAAGCAAAACCATATCATGTTAAACTTAGAAACACTGATAGAATTTATCCTTTGAGTGAAACTGTTACCGCTGACATAGACTCTTCGCAACATATGAATTTAAAAATTGATTTGGGTGGAGATTATAGTAGATACGATTATAATACATATGATGGTGGTATTGCACCAGATGATGAACATCCAAATATAGCAGATGGCAGATACGAGCAAGGTGCATTATTACGTCACCCATACGAAGTTACTGCTGACAAAGGCGGTATTGATACTGGATTAGTAGATAGTAGAGTTCTAGAGTCTGCAATCGTAAGAGTAGATGAATACGATTCAAGTGTTGTCGGCGGTATCGGTTCTGCGGTAGTTGACAAGCGTTCATTTATAGTGTATGATAGACTTGGGCGCGGTCACTTTATGCATAGTGTTGACACTGATACAGTTGTTGCAGTAACAAATGAACACGGTTATAGAAATATTGAGATTGCAGATGAAACAAAGTTTAGATATGCAAGTGCAAATACTGTATATCTAATCATAGTTGAAAATACCGATAAAAAACTAGAGTTTATGCATTATAATAAAAAAGATGGAAGTGTATTACAAATCAATGAACGTGGATTATTTAACGGTACATGTTTAGATATTCAGGTTGGTGATACGGTACATATAGTATCAACTATTGAAACAATACAGTTTATGGCAGAACAAGCAGATAAACACAAAATATAATACTGATATAACCAAAATGATAAATACTTTAAGTTCTGATATAATAAAGAAGAGAGACCGAAATGTTTAATGATGATGTGACATCCCAGATAGTTGGCAAAGTTAAAATATATGATAAAGATACTGGAAAGGTACTCTTAGAAAAAAAGAACGCCATTCATCCAGGTAATATGGCTTATGTTCTTGCTAGTGCACTAGCAGGCAAACCCACTAGTGTTAACTCTGCTGGTGCCCCTCCTATTGTAAATTGGATGGCATTTGGTAATGGTGGTAGTAACTCTACTACTACATTAGAATATCGTGCACCTAGAGTTTTTGGAAATTATGATCAACTTCCTATAACTTCAAGTAATTCCACATTGTATGCAAAATCATATGAACAGGAGACTGTTAATACAGTTTACTATGCTGGTGAAGAGATGGACAGCAATGAATCAGTCCCTGTAAACACTGCTAAGATTATATGTTCGGTTGAAGTAGATCATACTGCATATGAAAACGCAGTTAAGGCAGTTGATCCAAGTTTGAGTTTACCTGAAAGCGATAGTTCACCAGATATGCTAAGTGTGAATGCTTTTACAATTGATGAAATAGGTCTTATGGCTGGGGTAACTAGTAATGGTGAGATGGAAGAATCAAAAACAATAATGTTGACTCATGTTACATTTCATCCTGTTTTGTTATCTGCAAATAGAACAATTATTATCGACTATACCATAACAATTCAAGTAAATTAAGGAGTGGTGAATGTCCCCGCAAAGTTATCCTATAAGTAGTCAATTCACATCTGATGATTTCAATTTATTAGCAAATGATATTAATGAAATTATTGGTATTGGCGCAGGTGATGCTGGCTATGGTCAAAATCAATTATTTGTTAATCATGTCAACAAAGGTCAGCGGTTAATGAAAAAAAACTGGATGGAACTTTTTTATGCGATGACTTTTTCTGCATCACATCAGGGAACAACACTTACAACGCCTAATAGTTTATTCGACGGTGATTTTGAAACGCTTGATGATATAATTTATCACATTGATACTATTCGTGCAGATATAAACAATATTAGAGGAAATAAACTAAATTCTAATATTGGAAAAATGTCACTACAAAACAATGTGACCAGTATACAACAGACATATGTAGATAATATAGGATCAGTGGACCCAGATGAATTATGGGAAACTATCAACATTGGTAAGAATGTAATATTTAAAACTACATTTGCTGACAGTGATGCAATACGATGGCATTTCAATTCAGGCGGCGATATTAGAATTTCTACAGAATTGTCAATTGATAGTGCACCATTATATATTCCTAGTATTGCTTGGAATGAACTGTTTAATTCGATCGGTGTTATAATTATTAAACATTCTGAAACAGTTTCATCTAATCAGATTGGAACGCCCGGTATTGGATTTACAGGATTAACTTCTGAATGGCAACAGATTTATACACGAATTTATTCAGAATTAGAAAATCCAAGTTTCTTTGGAAATTCATTAACCGTATATGCAAAACTTTCAGGTGATGATAGTATAGAAATTGATGTTACATTAACCAATTGTGACATAAATGATATCAATAATGGATATAATGTAGATGATTTTTATTGCGGTGTTGGAGTAACAGGATCAGATCCTATAGGCACTACCAATGGATCGTATGTTATTGGCGATTTATCTATTGTATTAGCACAGCAACGTGCAGATGATGCACACACTAGTGGTTTGGGCGTTATAACAGAAATGCCAATCTACAGTGTATTATCAGACATTTCAGAGATCAATAGTTAATTATTTTAAATTTATCTTGACATTTTAACCTTATCATGATACTATAACAAGTATTAATATAATGGAATTATGTAATGGAAGATATAAAAGATATACTGTCTTACAGAAATACAATGCGCACTTTCAACCTTAATAAAAAGGTTATGCAAGATAAAACTTCAAGTGCGCTAATACATCATGAAAATGGCGGATCGTTTGATATAACTCAAGAACTTATTGGGTTCTTGAATTATGCGGTTCAACAGAATAAGACAACAATTGTTATTCTTGATAGAAATAATTTACCGATTAAGATAAATGACATTCCTAAATTATTGGAAACTATATCTGATAGATATTTTGAAGTTGTAAATGATTTTTATATTCAATATGAACAATTACGTAGTTCTTCCAAAATTGAAATAGCATTAGAAATATAATGAATGGTATAATAATATTTTCTCATAATAATGGGTATATTGATTACATTAAGATAGCATGCGCAAGTGCAGGCTATGTCAGAAGAAACTTGTCTGGATTTGATGAAATATGCTTAGTTACAGATGTGGAATCATTATCCGGTAATGAGGAATTAGTCAATACATATTTTGATAGAGTTATAAAAATACCAGTTCCCACTGATTCTACTATGCGTACTTACCATGACACACATAGAGATAAGGCAGCAGCCAAATTCATCAACACTAACAGAGGCAACATATATGACTTATCACCGTATGATGAAACTCTAGTAATTGATTGTGATTATTTTGTCATGACAAATGAATTAGACCGTGTATGGGGAAGTAAAAATGATTTCATGATTACTAAAAACTACACCGATATTTGTAATGATAAACTATCTAGCGTTACCAAAATATCAAAAACTAGTATTGATATGTATTGGGCAACGTTGCTTTATTTTAGAAAGAGTGAATTCACTTCTATGCTATTCCGTATGATAGATATAATAAAAAATAACTGGCAATGGTATTATATTAGATATTCGTGTAACACAAAACTATATCGTAATGACCATACATTTTCAATTGCACTTCATATTATTACAAATGGCAATGATGATATAGTTCCAAACTTGCCCATACATTGCCTGATGAATAGTTTTGACACCGACCGAATCTTTAGAATTGATAGTCCTACTAATATTTTAATGCTTACTACGATGAATAAAAAATATACTAGTATGGTTAGGCTTCAAAATACTGATTTGCATATTATGAACAAACGTAGTATTATAAAAAATATAGATAAATTCTTTGAATACGGAGTTAGTCTATGAGTAGAGGTTATATTATAATTGCTCAAAATTCAGACGTTGATCATCTAAGATTGTCATATGCATTAGCACTTAGTATAAAACTTACACAGCAAGAAAATTCAGTTTGTCTATGTGTTGATGGTAGGACCGGCGATAAATTAGAACAAAAGCATGCAGATATATTCGACTACATAATTGATATACCCTGGACAGATAATGCTGCATCTTCGAAATGGAAAATAGAAAATAAATGGAAGTACATTCATATGTCACCATTCGATCAAACTATTATACTTGATTCGGACCAGTTATTTACGGCATCAGTTGACCATTGGTGGGACATACTAAACAAATACGATGTATGCTTATGTTCCAATGCCAGAACGTTTAGAGATAAACCAGTAACAAGTGATTACTATCGTAAAAAATTTACAAGTTGTGAACTTCCTGACATATATAGTAATTTTACTTACTTCAATAAATCTGAAAAATCATTTAAATATTTTCGTTTAGTACAAGATATTATGGAAAATTGGGATTATTATTATTCTGTATTTTTAAACGATGAAGGTCAAGATTGGATAAGTGCTGATGTTGCATTCTCTCTTGCTGCAAAGATGTTTTCATTTGATAATTCCATTGCTACTAACACAGTTGTCCCTCAATTTATACATATGAAAAGCCATATACAGGATATACCAAATACAAGTATATCTTCTGCTTGGAATAAAACATTACCAAGTTATGTAACAGATGATTTAAAAATTTTTGTTAACAACCAAGAACTATTATTACCATTCCATTATACCGAAAAGGATTGGCTTACAGATTCAATTATTGAAAAATATGAGGATGTTTTATGTTCGAGTGTATAAAAACTTTAAAAGATTCGGATGATTACAAAATAGTTTATTTTGATGACAATGGTGAAATCAAATCATTCGAAAACGCTATACTAGCAGATAGCAATAATACATATGCATACTTCAAAATTTCTGATATTAGTATGTTATTAGATGGTGCACAGAAAATTGATGATTTTCATGTCATTTACAAAAAAGATACTCTAAGTTATTATGTTGTCAAAAAAGATAGAAAACACGTTATATCTATAAAAAACAATATACAAAAATTGGAACCACGTGATAACCCAACAATCGTTATTGATATTATAGATAGTGGATTTTCATTTCAATTAACTAAAAATATATTAGTAGAAACTACATTGCTTGCTAAGTTAAATCAAAATTTCTATATTACGTTACTAGACGAACCAGATTTTATAATTGATATTCTGAATTTAAATTATGAAAAGTTAATTTCTGGTGAAAAATATACAATTAACTACATACATAAATATAATGATATAAGTATGTATATAACTGAAGAAATATTAGAAACTTATTCAATAGAGGATAAAAGAGTAACATGACTGCCATTATTATAAAAGACTTGGATGTATTTTATCTTAGTTATGATGAGCCAAATAAAGAAGAGCATTATGCTGATTTATTAGAAAAATATCCACATGCAAAACGAATTGATGGGGTCAAGGGATTTGACAATGCTCACAAGGCATGTGCCCGTGCAAGTAAATCAGATAGGTTTATAACTATTGATGGTGATAACATAGTTGACAAAAAGTTTTTCGACCTTATATTAAATTTTCCTACTAATGTTGATTTAAGCAAAAGTGTAATATCTTGGGGAGCAAAGAATTTAACAAATGGTTTAGTATATGGTAACGGTGGCATTAAATGTTGGCCTGTACAACTTGTATTAGATATGAAGACACATGAAAATGCAGATAATGAAACGAAAAAACTTGACTTCTGTTGGGATTTAGATTATAAACAGATGAATAACACCTATTCAATGATATTCAATAGTGGATCGCCATTCCAAGCGTTCCGCAGCGGCTTTCGTGAAGGTGTTAAGATGTCATTAGATGAAGGCAAAATCATCGAACCGTCTAAATTTAAAACTAAAGTATGGCCAAAGAATTATCACCGATTGCTTACTTGGTGTAATGTTGGCGCAGATATAGAAAATGGTTTATGGGCAATATATGGCGCCCGTCTAGGATGTTACCGTGTAAACTTTGATGAAACCTTTATCACTGAAAGTATTAGTGATTATGATTGGTTCAAGTCTTATTTCAATGATGAAGTATATCCAAAGTTTTTGTCTGATAATTCTGAAGTTGACACTGACTTACTATATGATGAATCATTAGATGTAGGTGATAAATTGGTAGAAATGTTGGGAATGGAACTATGCGATCCAACTGTAGAAATGTCAAACTTTTTTAAATTGGTTTACATAAATCCTAAAAGAGTACCAAATCCATTAGCAACGGAAAAATCAACAGGTTGGGATAGATAAATGGGACAATACGAAGACGAAGCAATTGATGCGAGAGAATCACTGAACAAGATATCGCCATCAATGTGCATGGCCAAATGGTTACAAGTAAGTTTGCATTTGCCTCAGGGTAGGACACATAGTTGTTATCATCCACCAACACACGCAATTCCGTTAGATGAACTAAAAAAAGATGTGGGCGCGCTACATAACACTGAGTTTAAAATGCAAGAGCGTAAGCAAATGTTAAACGGTGAACGGCCTTCCGGATGCCAGTATTGCTGGAACGTAGAAGATGCACCAGATGCGCCATCGGGCGGACGTTTGAGTGATCGGCATTATCGTTCAAGTGAATGGTGGGCACAAGAAGCGTGGAATGAAGTAGTTAATAATCCATTCGATCACAAAATTACTCCACGATATGTAGAAGTTAATTTTAATCAAGCATGTAATCTTAAATGCAGTTATTGTGCACCGCACTTGAGCACCGCCTGGGAAGACGATATTAAAAAACACGGTAATTTTAAATTTGCCAGTGGAACAGTACATAATGATATTCCTACATTAAAAAAGGCAGGCTGGATGCCACTTGACGTTGCACGAAAAGATAACCCATACGTTTCTGCATTTTGGGAATGGTTCCCTACAGTATACAAGGATTTGAAAGTCTTTCGTATGACAGGCGGCGAACCTCTTATGGATAAAAATACATTTAAGATTTTGGATTATGTGAATAGTAATCCCAATTCGTCGTTGGACTTGAGTATCACATCTAATATGTCACCACCAGATCCAAAACTGTTTGATAGGTTTATAGAAAAGATAAAAACACTAGAAGAAGTTAGGATATGGGAAGATCCAAATAAATTTAATCCAGATTCTGGTAATAATTGGTATGTAGCACCTGCGTGTAAACACTTTAGTTTATTTGTTAGTGTTGACAGTGTGGGCGACCAAGCAGAATATTTGCGTGACGGCCTAGACTTTGATACAATGTATGAAAATTGTCGTAGATTTCTAAGAGAGACTAGTGGTACTGAAATATCATTTATTAATACATTTAATTTACTAAGTATTCCAAATTTAAGGGGATTCTTACAAATGATATTAGATTTAAGAGAAGAATTTGGTTATGATAACCAAGATGAAGATTCATTTCAACCACCGGATCATAATGGATATGTTCACCCACCGTTCATACGGAAAAAGAGACAGAGAATATGGTTTGATATTCCATACTTACGCTTTCCAGACTGGATGACAATTCAATTAGCAGATGATATGCTACTTGATATGATCCAAGACAATATCAACTTTATGAAACAGAATGTGCTGTCAAATGAGGACTACAATATATCATATAATGGTTTTAAAAATTACGAAGTCCTGAAACTTGAACGAGATTTATCTTGGGCAAAACAAGGAATAAATATGAGTGATGAAACATTAAGTACAAATATAATTAAATTCTATGAATACTTTACAGAGTATGACCGTAGACGTGGTAAAAATTTCTTAGATACCTTCCCAGAAATGACTGAATTTTGGAATGAATCTAAAGAAGAATATGAGGAAAATCATGGCAAGAGACTTTAAAAAAGGCGAAACACTTCACCAATTCAAAGAACGTGTGATTGATTCTATAAGTGATAGTTATTGTGCAGCGAAATGGTATAATGCAACTATTTGGTTAGGACACGGCCAAACTGCCAGTTGCCACCATCCACCCAGTCACAAAATTCCATTAGAAGAATTAAAAGATAATCCATCTGCAATTCATAATACTATTCATAAGAAAAAGTTGCGCAAAATGATGCTTAACGGTGAGCGTCCTAGTGAATGCGAATACTGTTGGAAAATTGAAGATATGGGAAAAAATCACATCAGTGATCGTACCTTCAAAACAGAAACAGTTCCTGAAGATAAAATTTTAGAAAGTGTAGCAGCGAAATGGGATGATGATCCCACACTGACAACACTCGAAATATCGTTTGATAGAGCGTGTAATCTCAAATGTAGTTATTGTAATCCTACATTCAGCACTGCATGGGTAAAAGATATTAATACATATGGCCCATATGTTGATATTAAGAGTGATGGACGTGGCCACTTTGAAACAAACGCTCCCTGGGCTGAACCCCCAACCAAGAGAGAAGAAGATAATCCATATATACAAGCCTTTCATAAATGGTGGGATGACGAATTATCTGAATCATTGGACGAAATTAGATTGACCGGTGGCGAACCAATAATGCACACTGGTACTTGGAAATTATTTGATTGGTTTGAAGCCAACCAAGATTCTGAAATGAGATTTGCTATTAATAGTAATCTTTCACCGGAGTCGCCCAAGGTGTTAGACAAACTAATCGAAAAGGCACAGTTTATAAAAAAATTATATATATATACATCGGCAGAATCTACAAAAGATGCTGCTGAATATATTCGTGATGGGCTAAACTATGATCTATGGAAAAATAATATAGATCGTGTTATGAATGAAACAAATGCCAGTATGCACATGATGATGACAATCAATTCATTATGCTTGCCGACAATAACTGGTTTCTTAGATGAAATGTTAGACCTAAAAGAAAAATGGAAACACAGAGCACCTATGCTGAGTTTAAATATACTTAGATTCCCATCATTTCAAAGTGTTGCTATTCTGCCTCCTGAATTGAAATCTATATACAAAGAACAATTAGAAAATTGGTTTTTAGGAGAACGTGCACAAAAATTATGCGGTGATATAGAAAAAGCCAATATTGCAAGACTTATTGATTATTTAGATATAGTAAAGACCCCTCATAAGAATACTTCCGAAACTGAAAAATTACACCATGACTTTAAAACTTTTTATACACAATATGACATTAGAAGAGGCAAGAATTTTTCAGAAACATTTAAAGGGCCATTGGCAGACTGGTTTGAATCTATCGATATTATAGTACCAACAAAGGAAGAAATATTAGATAGATCATTTGTTTCTAGTATGCCTGCAAGACTCAGGACTAATCCAGCAACTGAAGAACAATATTCTGGCGGCGACGATGAACATGAGATTTAGATAGATGTTTATACTTATTGATTCTACCCTTCGTGATTGTGTCACTGAATTTATACTATCTGAATTTAAAATTAAAAACATGTATGAATTGAATTCTGTCATAAAACAACAAATGGATACCATTGTTGATTCATTGGTAGACGATATCACACTTCTAATAGGGGAAAATAATGATCAATATGCATATAAGAATAGAGAATTTAATGCAACACTTATTAGTAAGAATTTAAAAATAAAAATATATACCGGTATATCTAAAAAAATTGCAAAAAATAATTACATGTTAGCAGAACAATATTTCACAACTAGTTTTGCAGCACTTGAACCAATTGAATTTGAAAATGACTGGTACCGTATTGAAGTTTATTGTTACATTGATGGTTCAACCATTGACGGTTTATTATACACAGATGAAATAATAGATATTGATGATATTAATAACAAGTTTATTAATTATGTTATTGATAACTATTATTCAACTGTTGACGCACACGGAGATTGTTACTACTGTTATGATAGTAATATGAGTAATTTTGTGCTATCATCTGAAAATGAATTGACAAATATTGATTTTGATTTTATTTCCAAATATTCGTATCATCAGATGATACACGAGGTTGTATGGCAATGGTGCATATTCCTGTTCTTAGATAGGTGGCCCCGTGATAAAAATTCACATGCATTGTCTTACATAGAAAATAGCAATAATATTAGTTCATTGGGAAACAGATTAATAGATGAATTCTATAAGAAAATTAATAAAAATAGACCAGATAAAAAGTTACCAATACCGTTGCCATCATTGCCCTATACAGAACCACTCCAAAATGAAATAACTGAATATAATAAAAAACAATTGTTGGCTGAATACAAATTTAACTATCTGGGGGACCAGAATGCAAATCCAATGTTTGAACATATGGCAAACTTTATAATGGATCATGATTGTAATAATATTCTAGATATAGCTTGTGGGCATTCTAGGATTAATGAATTCTTAACTGGTCACCAATATTCGCTAACCGGAATAGATAATGATCCAGCTGCTATAGAATACGCAAATATTTTGTATCAAGGCAATAATAATATCAATATATATAACGGCGATATTATGGAGATGGTAGAAAGAGACACTGATGATAATTTTGATTGCATAGTTATATCAGGATTTTTATACTATATGAAACCTGGAGCATTTAAATATTCTCCGAATGAATTCATTGAAAAACTTGTTAAGAAGTTCAGTCCACAATACATTTTGGTATGCGAACCTCGCCCTAGTAAATCTTATTTAACTAGTGACTTATCTGAAGTATTCAGTTCTTGGCGTTATCAAAGTAAATTCTTTGATTTAGATATACGTATGGGAGAACGAGTTGTGTATGCTTTACATACAGATACAAGACGATCAATATACGAAAGGGATATAGTAGCAGAATTTAATCCAGACAGTATGCATAATCATCGTAAAGAACCCGATTATGATGATTCATTATTGTATAATAATGTTTATTTGACTAATACTGAAACACTTAAAGATGTAGTACCATCAGATGCAACACATTATATTAGTGTGTGTGGTGGACTTAAATGTGTATACCAAGCGTGTATGGATTGGGAGCCAGGAAGAGATTTCAAAATGACATATATTGATGTTGTTCCAACTGCATTGGACTTTAGAATGTATTTTGATTTTCTATACCCAAAAATTAGAAATCTAACAGATGTTGCGAAATTCTATAAAAAAGATATTAATTCAGATGTATGGTTTGCAATGGGCGAAGGTAGACATACATCAGAAGCAAATGATGTATTATGCGAGCAACTTGAATATTTGAACATCCAGGATAAATGGGAAGATTTTATTCAAGCATATAACAAAATTGACAAAGAATACATAAGAATAGATGCGGTTAGTGATATCAGTACACTTAATAATATTATTAAGGATGATGCATCATCTAAACTATTTTGGTATAGTAATATACATGATTGGCATCAGTTTAGATACACTGAGGAAGACTTTGCTATGTGGAAAGAAATACTACTTACATCTAACAATATAAAATTATTAGGTAAGGTGCCTCCGTTTACGAGTTCTCCATAATTTAAACAGTATAAATAATCTTATGAATAATAATATTATTAATAATCCAACACTGTGGTCACTTTTTTCTGATGGGAAAAAACAATGGAAGAATTATGGATATAGACAATTAGACCAGATAATACATCATGGTGACCCAAATATCGAAGAACGTTATACTAGTGATTATGATACTAGAACAGATCTGTCAGATGTGGCCTATATAAAATCTAAAA
>Ga0181399_1000393_pt1 | contig 16159 bp, 1 predicted proteins | sample 22SPOviralmetaG_FD_130128 | JGI IMG/M metagenome (GOLD analysis project Ga0181399, IMG submission 130128) | Marine viral communities from the oligotrophic San Pedro Time Series (SPOT) site, San Pedro Channel, CA, USA - 22 SPOT_SRF_2011-05-21 | ecosystem: Environmental > Aquatic > Marine > Strait...
CTATACCAACAGGAGTTGTTGCAGGTGTATAATCATTCATACTGGTTTGTATAACATAATCTGTGGCGTTGGAATATGCGGTAGCAAATGTTGCTCTGTATTGACCAGCAGCTATTTGTGAAGCAGTAATTCCAGGAGTTCCAGTCCATGACGGTGAACCACCAAGAGAAATCTCACCTACCTTACTATTAGCTGGTTCATAAACTGTTGTTGTAGAACCAGTAATTGGAAGAGCTGCAGCCGGTGGAGTGAAATTGGCTGTATATCTTGCTGATTTAGAAACTCTAACATCATCGACTAATCCATCAAATCGACCCGTATCGCCAGTTATACCATAGTAACCAATATTAAAAGAATGATCTGATACATCATCAATCTCATTATCAACTAACTGATCAGTGGAAGTACGACTGGTTTCAGTACCATCAAAATAGAAGTGAATTGATCCATTACTAGGTTCTCTTACAAGAGCTATATGGTGCCATGCGTTGTTGGCAAAAGTGGTTGAACTCAGTTGTTGTAATAAAAATCCTGTGGTACTATTTCCAGCCCCACCACCTCCAGTAGCGGAACTATTTTTATTACTCCAAAAAAAGTTGTAAGTAGTACTTCCGCCGCCAGCGTGGTAGTATCCAAGTTTCCAGTTGCTACCGGTGTTAGTATTTGGATGAAAATTTGAAAATAATATCGCAGAATTGGGAATACTTTGGGTTGTTGGAAGTTGAGTACCATCAAAGAAGAACCACCCTTCAAGTGTCCAAGCACCCTCAAAAGGATAATATATAGATCCTGAATTATTCTGTGAGAAGCTTATACCACTATTATTGGATTGTAATCTTGCAGATTTTGTTCCATACTTTACAGGTGATGAGACTACATCAACTAAACCAACATTTGGGGTTCGTCCATCCTTTAAGTTGGTAACGGCACCAATGTTTGCCTGATCGAAATTCATACGAATCATCGTATTATCCCAATCACTATCTGCCTGATTGACAGTTAATGGAGCCTCTGATAGGAATAGTGCTCTCCAAGTAGTTCCATCATAGTAATATGGTTGACCACCAATTTGTTTAAATTGTCCAGTGGTTCCTGCTGTACTAACAACTGTTGGATTATTGTGTGATAGTGTCAGAGCTGGCGTATTAACACTGTTGGTGGATGTAAAACCAGAAACATTGGTGCCGAGACCAACATTAATATTACCATAAAGGTTAGCACCATCGGGTATTACTTTAAATCTCAATACATCATCACTAGAATAGACTGAGAAATGGCTAGGTCCAGGTTTAATATTGACACCACTAACACTTTGAATATTAAACTGTCCTAAGGTACTATTATGCAATATTGTTGAAGCATTATTTGAATACTGCAGATTCAAACCTGTTCCCACAATAACAGTTGATCCAACATTAAGGGTTCCCGTTACATCTACACCAGCAGAAGTAGTGGTTAGTTTTGAATTACCTTGATAAAGAAGATTAGAAGATCCAGATGCAACCTCAAGACCAAGATTAGCCGTGGTTTCTGAGGTACCACCATATACATGCAGTCCATTTTTAGCTATGACGACTAAATCACCAGCACCTCCCCCACCATTATTTTGAGCGTGAGTAATATATGCTTTTTGATTACTAGATCCATAAATTTGAAAATCATTATTAGAAGCAGTATCCATTGAGATACCCTTACTAGCACTAAAACTAATAGTTTGATTAGTGGTAGCACCTCTAGAAGTTACATCAGCAAGAGTATCAGATCCTCCTCCTCCGCCACCACCGCTATAATTAACGATATTGAGAGTTGAGATACCAGTAATATTTGCTCCACCACCATGAAATTCATCAGAATAAACTGCTGCCCATCTATTGGTGTTTGTACCTAAGTCATAAGTTGAATCACTTTTTGGTACTAAGTTTTTGAAGTAGCTGGGTTGTCCAGATGTTCCAAATCTAACATCTTCGAGAAGATCTGAACCACCATTATATCTACCCATTATTGATATACCATCACTCAAAGCCCATCTAATGGTAGGACTCGTTCCAGTTGCCGGACTCCAACTAATATCAAATGCACTAGAGGCATTTCCTAGTGTGAGAGAACCAGTACCAGTATCAAGATTAGCGCTATCTATATTACCAGTAGCACTAATATTAGAACAAGTAATGTCTCCAGTGATAGTTACACCAACTCCACTAGTTTCAAATTTCTTGACGTTATTGTAGTAAAGTTCTGCTGAACCACCTGACGTAAATACCGCCATATCATTACGGGCATTTGTGCCTTCAATTTTAAAGGTTTGTCCTGGGATCGTGGCACCACTCCCAGCTCCTACTACAACACTACCAGATCCAGAGGTCCAACCAATTTCAGGACTTCCTGAATTAAAGTATAAATTACCACCACCCCAATTGAGGTTTTGAGATGAACCAACTGCATGAATTCCACCAGATGCTAAAGTAAGGTTACCACTATCCAAGGAAACATTACCACTCCCAGCAACAGTCAGACCACCACTAAGTGTAGAAATACCACTTACTTCAAGAAAATCAGTTCTCAAATTATTGGTATCGGCAATACCAATATTGCTAATGGTTACATTGCCGGTTGATCCGCTTAAACTTATTCCAGCTCCTGACGAAACACTAGTAACTGGAACTGCAAGTGTTGTTCCATTACCAATGGTAGTATAAATTTCATTAAAATTTGAGTTTACCTTAACGGCACCATCAATTAAACTGTCACCTGTTCCATCATTAGGTTGAGAACCAGTACTTATTCCTAACTTGGCCATGGTAGTTCTATTTGGTAAAAGTATTTATTATGATGTATAATCCCTATATTTCAAAGGTTCAAATCTAGACAAGAGTCCAGAAGAAGAAATTCCAATTATTCCATTGTTGCCATAGAAACTAAATTCTTGTGGTGATGTTCTTCCTTCGAATTGAATCTTACCCCAACTGAATCTACCCATATTAGAAGCAGAACTAATTCCACCTGCGTATACAGTAAAGGTTCTAGTATCAAGGGTATATGAAGAAGAATCGAAAGTAATCAAAGAAGAAGAGAATGACTCAGTTGAGATATTACCAACATTAACAAATACCCTTCTTACAGTGGTAGTACCAATACCGATAACATTTTTCTCAAGAGTGTAAGTACTCTTAACTTGATATACACAATCAATAAATGATGTAGTGATTCCAATAGGGGTTCTATCGATTCTTTTAGAATCGACAGTTTCAGTTGTTTCAATATTTGAGTTGAATACTGAGAAGTAATCACCAGTTCCAATACCACTAACTGTGATACCAGTTCCAACATATTCACTATCTCTCATAAACGAATCAGTAGGAATATAGAAATCAAGGATTATTTCATTTCCACCAGATACAGTTGATAGGCCGAATCCAACTAAAACACCATAATCCCCACTATAATCATCAACACCAATCTCTTCTCTTACGATAGTTGGCTCAGAGATGAGAACTGAAGGAGGATTGATATTTGTATAACCAGTTCCAGGGTTGGTAATAGTTACAACACCAACACTACCACTAGAGAGTGACAATGTTCCAGTAGCTCTTGTTCCATCAAAAGGATTAGAAATACTCAATGTTGGAGCTATAGTGTATCCAGAACCAACACTGGTTATATTAATAGAGACGGTTCCAAGTCCAGAAACAGTAGCTGTAGCAGATGCTGAAACTAAAGTATCTTGAGACAAAATCTTAATCTTGTTCTGAAAATCTCTATCACCAGACTCGGTGTAAGTATCAAAGAGAGGTCTTACGCTATCAACATAAGCAATCGTTGAAGCTAAACTAATTGGTTGAATCAAATAAGATGTTGGATAAATCAGAGGTTCATATTCAATTCTGTCCTTACCTATTTCTTGTCCATTAATTATCTTATCAACCTGTTGTTTGCACCACGTCAGAGGTCTACTGAGAGTTGTATCATTAGTAACACCGGGACCACTATAGGTAGTGGTTTGAACGCTATCAATAGTATTAATACCAACAACAGTTCTCACATCTTCATCCAATGAAGTTCCCTGTCCTTGTTCTGGGTTGTTGTTTATGTCTAACGTATCACCAGTTTTAATTGTTTCCAGAACATCAGTGAATACAACATCAACATCTCCACTACCCTTGTAGAATAGTACTTTTGAACTATCACCAGGTTCTGGTGGTTCAACGAACTGAACTGTACCACCACCAGTAAAGGTATATGCAACTTCAGGTTGTTGAAGAACATCGTTAATAAAGATCAATAGTGTTTTGTCAACTTCAATAGGTGATCCAGGTGCTGATTGAATTGAAAGTGCGACATCATTGACTGATAATCTAAAACTTCTACTTAAACCATCAAATTGTGAATCAAAATTATCAAGAACCTGAAGTTGTCCAATAGAGAAACCATTGAAATCATCTTGATAGATTTCATCAACAGTAATCTGGAACTCACTAAAGGATCCACTGGTAGGAATACCAGTTGCTCCACCAACAGGAACAGTTAGAATTTCATCATTACCATAAGCAAAACCTTCCTGTTTCAGTTGATAATCAACAACACTACCACCAGATCCAACTTGAATATCGATAGTTGCGGATTGACCGATCCCCTGAACAGAACTTCCACTATAGATCAGAGGAATATTTGTATATGAAGCAGGATCATCAATTACGAGTTTGGGTAAGTTAGTTGAGGTGTAACCAGATCCAGGGTTAGTAACTGTGACGCCGGTAACATTGCCACCAGATACAGTAGCTTTACCAATTATTTGAATATTAGGAGTTCCGATACTAGAAGTTTGAACACCAACAAATACTGTTCCTAGTCCTGATCTATAACCAGAACCAGAATTACCAATACTTACAGAGGTAATTGTTCCAGCCGCAGATACAGTAACTGTACCACCAGCTCCAATCAAAGGTTGATATCCACCACCTTCTGTAGATCCAATAGAAACAATAAATCCACCGATAGGAAGATTGCTTCTATTGGGATCATAACCATAAGCTGCTCCACTTTCTTCAAATCTTATTGAAGAAATACCAGAGGCAGTTTCGGAAAGATCATAGGTTCCTTGAGTTGCCTGAACACCTTGTGGTTCCTGGAAGATATTGTTAATCAGGATAATAGCGTTATCTGTTGAGAACCCTGTAGTATTCTGGCCTTCACTGGTAAGTCTAAACTCACTTCTAAGACCTGTGAAGTTATTTGATACATCATCAAATACGTGGTTAGCGAAATATGTCTCTCTATCGGTGTTGACAGGAGCAGTTCTCATAAAGGTTCTACCTTGGAAAGTAGAGTGTGTAGTCAATCCAGTATAATCTCTCTCAGAAGGTGCAGATGATGTGGTAGAGAGTGGAATAGCTCCATATGGTGGAGAGACGAAGTTCACAGTACTTCCAACAATATTATAAGTACCACTCATTTTAGTGATAGTAGACCCAATACCATGAGGTTCTAAGTTTGTTCCAAGTTGTCCTCTCTGGACCGTCAGGTTTCCAGCTCCACCAACACCAACAGAGACAACACGCATCACCTCATTGTTAATCTTAATTAGATCGGCCGCAGCAATAGATGTGATACCACTTGTTGAGAATATAGAATCAAATATAATATTATCATTGAGAGATGTTACAATTTTTGTTTTAGATAGAGGTGCCTGAATCATATTATCAACAGCGATCAAAGATTTGGCATTCTGTTTCTTAGCTGTGATATTATGAGAAGTTCCAATACCGACTGAGGTAAATTGTAATACCTCTGGATTCAGTCTCAGAGCCTTTTCTGCACTTTCTGCAAATCTGACACTACCATCTCCAATCTTAACAACAAACAAATTTTTAGGAAGTTTGTTAGTAACACCAATACCACTTACACTGGTGAGTGCAATTCCAATAGCCTGTTCTGTTCCATTACCAGCATAAGAGTAAGTAACATTTTCACCAGTTACAAAGAAATGTTCTTTGAGGAATAAAGTATTATTATCAAAATCAAATGTTGTTGAGGTATCTCCAGCAAATTGTCTCTCGAAAATTGGAAGACCATCATGTTTGAGATCAAATGCAGTTCTCAGATCAAGTTTAGTACCCCTGTAAAGACCTTTATCTGATGTAATATTAACGTTGTTGAGATTCAAATTAATTGGAGCACTCACATCAGCGTCATATATCTTCTGTTCAATACCAAATGTTCTCACTTGAACAGCTGTACTTGCATTGGGTGTATAAGTTAAGTTTCTATACTTACCAGTTGTTGTGAATCCGATCTGACCAATACTATTACCAGTACGGATGTTTGCAAACTCTACAAAACCGTGATTCGATTCAGAAGCGATAACACAAACTTCAAACATCTCATACTGAGAATTAGTTGTGTCCTTAACAGATACAATATAGTAACCAGTTGAATATGGTTCCTCAAACTGAAGGATTGTATTAGCTGATGGTGATCCAGAAGATGCGATATTCTTAAATCCAGAGTTTAATCTGGATTCTTGGAATGTCAGTGAAGAGATGCCAGTTGCAGAATCAGATATAGCTACAATAGAAGTATTTGTTGTAACTGCTGTTCCGACATTTGGTGTATAATTAAGAACAATGTTATTACCAGATAATGATAAAGAAGTCACTCGTCTTCCGAGAGTAACAGTAGCAGTTGCTGTTGTAGTTGTTGCGGTTTCTAATGGATTGTCTGTAAGTGTAACTGGAACTGAAGCATATTCCGATTGAAGATCAATGAAAGATACGCTAAGAATTCCATAGTGGTCATAACCCGATCCACTGTTTCCTTCTTGTAACAATCTAAACCAAGTATTTGAACTAATTGATCCTGGTGTAGCAGAAATATTAAAATCGTAATTATCAAGGACACCAGTTCCAGTTCCATTAGAAACAGCTGGAATAACAATTCCAAGATCAATCCATGATGAATTATTTGGAGTTGCCCCAACTTCGGTAGTTTGGTATTGGATCTTCAGATCTTCTGTGCCAGCGATATCAGGTGTCTCACCCCCATTGGTTCCATTACCACGAACTGCATAGACTCTAGCAGTATCGACATTTGTGGTATCAACTGGATTTAATGTTGCAAATCTAGTTCCACTTGCACCACCAAATCTAAGGTGAGTTGAACCAATATTAAAACCACCTAAAGTACCGGTACCAGATCCATTTGGTGCAATTGATGTTCCATTTCCAAACTCATATATATTTGTCGAATTTGCTGTTCCAACAGTGACACCATCTAATTGAATGCTAGTTACAATACCTGAAGTAATACTAGCTGTTGCAGATTGTCCACTAGCATCTCCTCCAAGAGTGACGATGGGTGGGTGTGTATATCCAGATCCACCACTTGTTATATTAAATCTCTTTATTGTTCCTGTAGTTGAAAGTCCAGCAGTTATATCTGCTCCAGTACCACCCCCAGAAATACTAACAGAAGGAGCAGATTCGTATCCACTACCTTGACCATTTAATACAATACCAGTAATTGATCCATTTGTTATAGTTGTTATTGTTCCCACTGCAGCAAATGTCGGACTACCACCACTGAAACTTAATGTAGGAGTGCCTGTATATCCAGATCCACCAAATCCACCAGCCAAACTAGCTCCAAAAGTGCCAAATCCAGTAGATGAGTATGAACCGGGTTTAGTTTGCATCTCACCATATTCCACCATATGAACATTAGTTCCATCATGGATCAGGTTAAACTCATTAGATGCATATTCACCATTCTCATCTTCTTGAAGAACAAGAGCTTTAACGGATCTGAAAGTAGATGATACAGATACAATAGTTTCTAATGTGTTATTAGGTGTTGTTTTTCTATTAGTACCTACAAGAGCAACACTACCAATATTACTATTACCAATAGAGGTTACATTGTCCTTGATACTGATAGAAATGGTAGATGTGTCATATATGTTGTTCGCAAACTTTACAGGATGGAACTGAAGATTCCAACCATCAGCAGTTGAGAAGTAATCAAAGTATCCAAGTTCTGGATAAGTTTCCATTGTCGCATATTGTTGCATATATCCAATACTTTCACTTTGAATCAACGAAACAATGGAGAACTGTCTCTCGTCTGTAAAGATTCTATCTCTTACAAATGTGAATATTTTGTTATAGATGTCATTGAATTCAAATGCGTCAATATCACTATACTTAGTAGGTCTTTCATTACTGAAGAACTCACCACTAAAGTCATCAATATCAAGAACTCTGTTACCAACTGATTGGAAGTAATCTGAGAGAATTCTATTCTCAAAGAAAATTTCATCAGAAGATGGAACACCATTTATAATATTATTACTTTCAGTTACATAATCAAAATCATAGAAACAGTGAAGACTTGCTCTACCAACAATATCGGTAGTAGTGTCAACATCAGAGTCAACCGGTTGTGCGACAGCCAACGGTTGATCTTCAATACTGATGACTTGAAGGTCGGAGAACTCTTTATATCCAGAAGTATGGTTGAGTGCAGATACTGGATCTTCCCAGGTGTCATAAGGAATTCTAGATTTGATAGAATATGAGAATGTTTGATAATACTCATTGTTGGGGATTCTTTGTAAGGAATCATTCAAGAAACCTGTGTTCTTCTGCCAACCATAAGTTATAGTTGCACCAGCACCGGTAGTGATCTCGGCATCAAAATCAATTTTAGTTTTAATGACAGCTTGAGTATCAGAGGACAAACCTTTTACAATTTGACCAACTTCATATTCCTTAGAAGTATTGACTTTAAGGATTTCAGTAACTGGATTCCAGGATTCAACCCTGCCAGTTTGTTTTCCTTTGTATGAGATTACTTCATTTTCAAAGAAATCATTTGTTGTGAGTGTGGAGTTGAAAATTGGGAAGTGGTCAACAGAAATAACTCTACCAGATGAATTTGGTAGATCTACATTACCAGGAACATCACTATCGCTCAGATATTCTTTAAGACTATAATCAACGTATGCGCCAGGACCACCACCAAGATTGGAGTCGGAATCAGTTACAGTGAAGAACTGGTAACTATAGTTTTCAGAATTATATCCTTTAGCTGTAGAATTGACACCAACATTCAATTTTTCAACAAAAATCTTACTACCAACATCATATGGAAATGCACTAGCGTCACTAAATGTACCGTTCAAATATAATCTGACAGTCTTAGTTGATGGGGTGTATGCCAGAGAAGCGATACCAATACCATTTGTATTATCAACAGGAATTATTTCTGGTGATACATTATACATTCCCGTGGAGTTTTGAAGAATAGTAACTTTATTATCTCCAAGACTGTAAGTAAGAGCTAAATCTTCAACAACTTCTCTTGTAAATCCATCAAGAACAACCAAGCTTGGTGCTCTTAGATAATTTCTACCACCAGAGCTAATGCCGATAGACTCGAATGATGTTAGAGATTCTAATTCAAGAATTTCAGGTGGGTTGGCAATAGGTCTTAGAGTTTCGTCAGTAGGATAATCAAATCCAATATTCTGTGAGTTGAAAGTTACCCCTTTAATATTACCGATAGAAGTGCTTTGTGGTTTAAGAATACAACCACCACCATGTGATGTAGTTACCGTTTTGATGCCGGGAATAATATCATAATTACTACCATTATCTAACATTGAGATACGGCTGATCGGACCAAGAGCTGACAACGATGTGGTTTCGTATGTGGTTACTGAATTCTCAATATTGTATGTTTCAACATCAGGTTCTGAAGAAATATTGTAGCTGAACGTAGTTGTTCCAATACCACTGAGTGTATACACACCATCATATCTGGTTTTTTCTACACTAATTTCTTGATGTGAATTTACATCAGTATCAATAAAGATTTCTTTTTTAACATTAGTAATTATATCATTATTAATAGGAACAAATTTGTACCATAAATTTGTTGGAACTTCATCAGATACCAATAGAGTTAGATTTGCGTCTACATCGATACCAGGTCGTCCAGAAGTTGTAACTTCAAAGGTAGTTTTAGTTCCAGACGTGTCATACACATTGGTGTACTCACTATCACTATACAGTCTTAACTCAAAAGCAGAATAACGAACACCACTGACAACAAAGGAGAGTGATGGATCGGAAAGATCAAATTTAAGTTTATTATTTCTCTTTACATATAATGGTGGATTTATCTTAAAAAGAGTGCCATTACCAGTTGATGCAATATCAACAACTTGTGGTCTATCTTTTGATAGTTGGAACTTCTCCTTCACAAATTGAACAGAGTTTTTGTCATATGGATAAACATAGTACAACTGATCATCAGTTAAACCATTAATAGGCGAAGAGCCTTCTCTGTAAAGAACTTTATCACCTTTAATGAAATCATGACCTGTGATAGCCACAGTGTTTTTGACAGTATTGGTTGCAGTAATACTCTCAGAGTCAAATATGATTCTTCTAGAAGAATCGTCATAAGTGACATTTACTATCTTGGTATCAGTTGGTTTGACAGAAATGTATACAGTATCGGCAACCGAAAGACCGTGTGTTCCAGAAGTTGCAACATTGACTGTTGTTCTGGAGATTCTGCCAGTCAATATATTATCTTTATCTGTGATGAAACTGTGGTAATCATCAGTAGGAACAGATGTAAAGTAAAGAAGTCCCGAAGTTGTTCCAACTCCAACAAACTCAGATTCAGTTCCCATACCAATCTTATTGGTAGAAAGACCAATAAAATCTCTACTCACAGGAGCTGTGTAGTAAAAATCATATGTATCTAAATTCTTAAATGCAGTAGTGATTCCATTCCAAACACCAATAGCAGTTCCACCCTGCCTGTTGTAATAAAGTCTATCATTTACATCCAAACCATGATTTGGTAGATAGATCTGTTTAGTAGGAATAAACTTCTGTGTGATCCCTACACCAGGGTTAGAGAAGGTGATAGTGGAACCAACACCTACAGTACCAACACCTACAACTTCTTGTGGATAGAAATAATATTCTTTATTGATCTCTAGAGAATTGGTTGTCTTCAGAGCTCCAACGTTAATGCGGAACTTGCGAGGATCTTCAAAAAGAATTGAACCATTAGTGTGAGCCAGACCACAAGAGATGCCATCATATTCTCTTCTAACTTTAATTCTTCTTGCCCTATTATCGATATTCAGAACTCTAATATTCTCTGTTCCAATACCAAGAATATCATTCTCACGAATGGTTGGGTAGTTTAGATCACCAGACACATAGAAGTATGTGGTAAGTCCTGTAACACTCGTAGAACCAACCCCAAGGGTCAATACAAAGTTATCTGTCCTGATACCAAGTCTGACATTAGTAACTCCAGAATAACCATTAAAAGTTGTAGATAGTCCAGAGATAGTTATGACATCACTAGTGTTGAATGGGATAGACTGAGTAGAGAAACCAATAAATTGATTTAAACTGTAAATGTTTCCAAACTCAATATTATCTAAACTTGTAGTCTCAGAGTTGATATAGTTTACATCAATACCAGATACTCTATCTACACGACCCTGTGCATCAGTTCCACTAGTCCCTTCATCATTAATTAGGATACGATCATTGACCTTGTAAAAATTACCACCGGTAATAATGCCAACACTCTCAACAAATCCTTTAGATACACTAACAATATCTAATGATTGATTTTTTTCTTTATCAGAATTAAACACATAATCATAACCACTATTGTCATCATTAGTATGATATGCAATCGTATTTCTAAACCACTCACCATTCTCCAGGTTGTAATCACTTTGATTACTCAATACACCAAAGTTAGTGATATTTGGTTTAGAATAGAATGTATCCCCAATGAAGTATGGGAATATGGGTCTTCTATAGTTTTTAAAAGGACCAGTAGAATCAACACTAAAAGTATTCAGAGTTGAGAAATAACAATATCTACCATTTGGATAATCAGGTGTAACACAGAAACGACCATTGTGAGTATCAAGGTCACCCCTATCTGTAAAAATATAATCCTCAATGAAATATCCCAGAGGGAACAATGATGTTGGTGGTCTATTGGTGGGATTAGTTCTTAATTCATACCCAGAAATCATCTGAGAAATATTACCACCTTGTGGATCAGTAAATCCATAAGGACCATAGATGGGGTTACCATCATAAGCCCAACCAAGAATGGGTGAATGATAAGAACTTGTTTTCTCTATACCACCAGATAATGTAAGATCAGAAATACCATACTGTGTTTCGTTATTACCAGAGATAACATAGGTATTAGATCTCAAAGGTCTCGGTGCATAAAGATGACAATATTCAAGGGAATTGTCATCAATACTCTCACTCACAAAACCATCATCAACACCAATATTATCAAAGTCTCTTTCAAAGAGGTTGATATTCCAGTTTCTGATTACAGCTTGTGCTACACCATACTTACCTGCAGATTCTACTTGAATATTAGTCGATCCACTAACATAACCACTACCACCACTCATAATTTTGACAGAGGTAATTACACCACCCTCAATGATTGGTGTAAGTTTTGCAAATTTGCCTTCACCCGTAATAATAAGATTTGGAGGAGAATTGTACTGAGATCCACCATCATTTACAATAACATCGACAATTCTTGAATTGCTTACAATAGGTGTCAGTTGTGCTTCTTTACCACTGTTGAATGAAATATTTGGTTGTCTATTAAAGTTGATGATCTCTGATGATCCATAAGCCACACCATTGTCTGTAAGATCAACAGATTGGATTGATCCTCTAAAGAGAGGTTGAACTTTGCACTGAAAGTTTTGACCTGAAACTGTATTAACACCAACAATGCCATCAAGTTTAACTTCAATAGGAAGATAATTAAAACTACCATTACCGATATTGGAGATATTAACCAATATATTTCTATCATAGAAATACTTCTTATCAGTTGTACCAGTACCTACCAAAGACAGAGAGAAGTTATTGTCATCTACCCTATTAACATAGTAGCTCTCTACAGTAGAAAGTCCAACGATACCATTAGTTGTGGTGGAGTACTTAATAATCTCACCAGACTTATAACCATGGTTAGGAATATTGAAACGATTACTTGCTGTGTTAATTCCTGTTACTGGAATATGTCTTCTATTGTTTTTATAACCTTTACCAGGATTTGTGATAAAGATATCAGCTACAATCTTTCTACTACCAACAGCCGTGATAGCCTGAACCCCTGTTCCAAAACTAGTAATATTGACTGTATTGATGCCAACTCTCGCATCATCTTCTGAAGTATGGAGTTTGATAGTAGAAGTATCTACCAATTCAACATAATAGAAAGCATTGGTAGAGAGACCAGCAATTGGATTGCCATCTTTGGCATCATAGAATACCTTATCCGCAAGATTGAGTTTGTGGAATGTTGAGAATCCAATAGTGTCATCTCCAATATCAATTCTTCTTGCAGAAAGTTCTGAGTTAAAATTGAGTGTATGTTGAATACTTGTCATATTCACTTCAGCAATAGCTTCCTCTGTGGGACTACCGCCAGTGATAGTTACTGTAGGAACATCTAGATAGCCAAAACCGCGGTCGATTAGGTTTAGACCTACTAGCTCTCCTTCGATTGATACAGTTCCTTCTGCACCACTACCATAGTCATCAACAATACTCAACACAGGAGGATTGATGATATCATAATCTTCACCAGGATTAGTGATTTCAAGAGATCTGAGATCACCATACTTTAGACCTTCTCCAGATTTGTAGTTAAGGATCTCAACACCATTAATAAGGATACCACTATAACCAGGTTCAGTTAGATAGTTACCAGATTTATTATTGGATGTAAGAACCTCTCTAATAATATTCTGTGGAGAAAGTTTTTTATTATAGAAATCATAATAGATAAACTCATTATCTACTACAGTACCAGACAGAGATACAAACTTATTGGAAAAAATATCTGCTCTAGATCTTGCAAGTTTGATACTTGTAGAGTTGACTCTCTTCACATAATAAACATTAGCATCTACATCTTCAAATTTACTCTCTACTTCACTTGTAACTGTGATTCCATCAGGGCTAATTGTTGTTGATTTAATTACACCTGGTTTGTAGAAGATGGCGTCACCATTTAAAAAACCATGATCCTGATTTGTGGTGAGAATAAGAGTTTCAAAATCATCAGAAGAACCGGAGAATGTGATCTTTTTATCATAAGGATCAGTGAAAATGTTTGAGTAGTTAGGAAGTGAGTTTGATGCAACTGCTACATCACCATTAAACTTCTGATATACATTCTGTACATTAGCAACAAAGTTGTTCAGAGTAGAATACTTACCAGAGTTTCCTTTGAGGAGTTGGTTCTCAACTTTGACATACGCAATACTGCCAATGTTTGCTGCCAGTTTTGCAAGAAAGGTATTCGCAGATGAAGATCTGATTACAATTCCAGGGAGCTGCAATCCACTATTACTTGTTAGTGTAATCTGATATCCAGGTCTTAAAAAGTGACTATCAAATAAAGTGATGAAATATGATTTCTCCAATTCATCAACCAGATCAATATCTTCAATATTCCATTCGGTTTTAACATTAGAATACCAATTCTGAGATCTTTCATCACCTCTTTCAATACCAAGAGTTTGAATATTGATAGTATCATCTTTGTTATAAAAGTATGAATCTTGATTCAGTTTAAACTCTTTAAGAGTGGAAGTAATACGAACCTGGATCTGATTACTAGTATCAAATCCAACGTATGCATATGAGTAATCATCTAAACGAATATCTTCTTTAGAAGAGAAAGTATCATAAACTCCACTTACATTGAAGAACTGGTTGATACTCTTTCCAGTGTATGCAATAGCAACTACATCACCTACATTATCCTTGAGGATTAGGTTTCCAGTATCTGGAAAACCAATAGTTGAATCAACATCAAGAATAGTTGCGCCAACACTTACATTGTTCAGAAGTTTTGTTTTGGGATTAACTTTGAACTCACCAAAGATAGAACCACTAACACTAATATCCCTAGCATATCCAGAGTCAATACTTATTTGATAATATTGTTTGTCACCATAATTGATTGGTTTAACATCAGATACAGAACCTCTAGAGTTTGTGGAATCCTGAAAGAGAGTGAGGTTTTTAAGTTCTAGTGGATCACCTGATACCTGTTCTACAACAAAGTCTTTCTCTACTTTGTAATCTGCATCAGAAGGTCTGAATAGAAATTCACTTGGTTTAATGATCTCTACTTCTTCTCCATACAAAGCTCTGAAGAGAATCTTAAATGACTGGTCTGTTCCTTTTGATTTATAGAAACTATCTACATTGTATAGAAAGTTTCTCTGATCCAAATCAGAGAAGAACTGTCTATCATTAAATCCAGGTGCAATTTGATTCTTTAACTTGCCAAAGAACTCCTGAAGGAAAATAACATTCAGGTTTTGGATGACTGAGTTGTCTGTGTGTTCTGTAGCTTCTGTTTGATTAAATGTCAGTTGGTCTGGTTGATTACCAGAGACATATGTTGTAATACCACTAAAACCTCTGGTACAGTTGATAAAGGAATTATTACTAATCGATTCGTAGTGAATGATTTCCTGGTCAATCTTAATGAGACCATTAGTTTCTGGAAACCCTTCTGCAAAGTTTGTGAGGGATGATGTGGGGATTGTTGTGGCAGTAAAATCTAAATCACCATTCAGTTGGGTAGAAGTCTTAAGGGAGAATAATTGATCAACCTTAATATACTTGTCAATATTTTGAACCAAATCAAAAGTACCACCTTGATACTCTTGTGACTTATAATATTGCTTTATAAATTCTGGAAGAAGAGGAAAGTCTTCCAAAACATACCTAGGAAATTGACTCTCAACAATATCCTGGAACTGAACTCTATCTACTGCCATTTTCTGATATTAGTAGGAATATGATGAAGTTGAACTAGATGATGAACTAGATGATGAACTAGATGACGATGAAGTTGAACTAGTTGGTGAAGTGTAATTTGGTGTTACAGAAACTCTAGAAGAAATTGATGTTGATCCAGAGTCATTAGAATCAGTAGATGTAGAAGAAGAAACTATTGGAGTTCTTCTTACCAAGTTATTTGCATAACTTGAAGATACGAGATAGTTTGTTCCAGAAACATCACTTCCTGTTGCAATTCTATCTGTTAC
>Ga0181399_1000394_pt1 | contig 16152 bp, 21 predicted proteins | sample 22SPOviralmetaG_FD_130128 | JGI IMG/M metagenome (GOLD analysis project Ga0181399, IMG submission 130128) | Marine viral communities from the oligotrophic San Pedro Time Series (SPOT) site, San Pedro Channel, CA, USA - 22 SPOT_SRF_2011-05-21 | ecosystem: Environmental > Aquatic > Marine > Strait...
TAATTGGCAATACTGTTATCGGGTTGATCAGTGGTTAGTTCCTGAACTTCACGAAGGATGGAAACTATACACTAAAGAAGTAGTCCCATATCAAAAAGAGAAGGACTATCTCAAGGGGTTATAACTCAGTTGGTAGAGTGCCTGCTTTGCAAGCAGGATGTCAGGAGTTCGAGTCTCCTTAATTCCATAAATAAAAATAAAAATGTCAGCGAACGACCTATTGCAATTGAATGCTGCTCTGAATGAGTTTCAAGCAAATAAGGAAGTGGACGATATGATTTCGGTTAAAAATGCTGGACCAAAAATAGTTGCATACGAAGTTAGATCTACTGATAGAGAAAAAACTCGTGAGGACGTAGAAGTAGCACTTAAAAAACATAAAGTTGGAACTATCACTAGGAAGTTGATGACAGTTTCTTCTATGGAAATTACCGATTGTAAGTCTGGTGGAATGACTTATCGTTTCATATATAAACCGACAAAGGGTGGTATGTCGCAAACCACTCTAAATGCAAGTATTACGGAATTATTTCCATGTATTGCTTTTGAAACGGGAATTAACTCAAGGCAAATTAAAAATGTAACAGATTTTTATAACAAGATTATAGAAAATAACTCAAAGAATTTAAATTGTTATCTAAGCGATAAAGATGCTAAAGCAGGTAAAGAATTTATTGATAAAGCAGAAACTGGGAAGTTTCAGGAGAAAGTTCAGAATGCAATTAATGTATTAAAGTGGATTGAGGGAGTTCATAGATTTCACCCAATCCAAAACATCTACTGGGGTTATAGGGCAAAACCAAGAGGAGTGATGACAAATCATCCTGGTGATATATTTTTAAAATTTAAAAATGGTAAAATACTTGGTGTAAGTTTAAAAGCGGGTGGTGAAAAAACTGATGAACCTAAACTGAATACCTATGTAAAACCTATATTTGATTTCTATGGCAAATCAAATGATTATGAAAAGATAAAAGAAAGACTCTGGCCACAGTATGTAATTATTCCTGGTATAACTGAAGATGATAAAAATATGTGGGGAACACAGGCATTAGCATTAAAAACCTATGATTTTGAAAAGAAAGATGTAAAGACATATAATGAATTATATGATAAAAATTTAGCGATCATCAAAGAAGAACTTTTGAAATTGTTGAATAGCGATTTTGCAAAAACAAAAGAATGGTTATTGGAAAAGGTTGCACAACAACAGCAAGATGTTCCTTTAGTTGTTGTTAAAGCAACAGATAAACAAGCAAGAAGAGATAAATCTAGTGATATGTTAATAGAGGCACTTGCATCAGTTTCAAAAATTAAAGCACAACCACCAAAAGGATCTTCTAAACAAGGTTGGAATATTATGCTAACTGACGGGTCAAAATTACAGATGGATTTTACAACTAGAACAAACAAGGTTGGTGCTATGCATAAAATGGGGCAATTCACTAATCTTGCTGTAAAATTTAATAAAGTAAAAAAAGCATGAATCGCCTTGTTATTGAATTAATTAAATCTTTCGATCCTAGTCGTAAAAAAAGATTTGATGTGCAATATAATGAGTTTCTATCACACATCTATATGATCTATGATAAGCGAATGACTCTCTGTCGTTCAGATTCTATTAAGAATAAATATATAAAAGAACGAAACGGTGTTTTAGAATACATCGCAAAGAATCGGAAAGTAATACAAAAACAATTTGACAAATGAAAAGTTTCTTCCAATTTTTTAGAGAATCTAACGCCGTTCAGCAGGCAACCAGAATGGGTCTGCAGAGTGATGGTCATGGTGGATGGTATGATAAAGGTGGTGAATTTGTAGCAAAGACTGAAAAAGGTCAACTAAAATTCTTTAATAAGCGTCAGAGAGTAGGAAAGCAAGATCCTCCACAATCCGATAAAGAAAAGAAATTATCACAAGCAACATCAGAACCTGCACCCCAGCAACAGGAACCTGCTGCAGAAAAACCTGCTATGATTCCACCTGAGGTTGAAAAAACCAAAGGGACTCTGACTATTGCATTTGGGAGATTTAATCCCCCAACAACGGGACATGAGAAACTTTTAGATACTGTGGCATCATCTTCGGATGAGGGTGACTATGTTATTATTCCTTCACGTAGTCAGGATAAGAAGAAAAATCCTCTTGATCCTGATACCAAAGTCTCAGTAATGAGGCAAATGTATCCAAAACATAGTGAGAAGATTGTAAACGATCCTGCAAATCGCACTATCTTTGACGTTCTGAAGAAGGCACATAATGATGGTTATACGAATGTGAGGATAGTTGGTGGTGGGGACAGAGTAAAAGAGTTTGAAAATCTTTCTGGTAATTACAATGGTAAATTATATCAGTTTGATAATATTGAAGTAACTTCTGCTGGTGATCGTGATCCAGACGCCGAAGGAACTGAGGGAATGTCTGCATCTAAGCAAAGAATGGCAGCAGCAGAGAATGATTTTAAATCATTCCGACAGGGTGTTCCTAAGTCTATGGATGATGAAGCAGCAAAGATGTTGTTCAATACTCTTCGTAAGTCGATGAAACTACAAGAGGGTTGGAGACTCTGGCAGATTGCTCCTAAGTATGATTGGAAAAATCTTCGTGAAAATTATGTTACTAAGAAGATCTATAGAATAGGGCAGATTATTGAAAACGATAATACTGGATTAATTGGTGAGATTATTCGTAGAGGAACTAATCATCTTATTTGTGTGACAGAAGATGGAATCATGTTCAAATCTTGGATTAAAGATGTCATTGAAAGTAGAAAACATCTTGAGGAACCAATTAAAAATATTAAAAAATTGGTAGAAAAGGTAACAAGTTCTGAAAAAAATCAAAATTATAATAATCTAACTGATATTTCTGGTGTTCCTGCAGATCAAAGATTAATTGGAACTGATTCGCATCGTAAGTATGTTGAGACAATGGTGCCTGGAAGTCGTTACGGTTTACAATTCATAAATAAATATAAGAAAAAGTAGCGATCACATTAACTCCAATGAGCAAAGAAATACTTGAAGACATGCAGCAAGCACCTAATGTAGGCGCTGGCGGTGCAAAAGCAAAACTGGAGAAGCAAGCACGTCAACTTGCTTATGATACTAAGTATAAGGTAAAACAAGCACTTTCTGCTAAGAGTGGTGGTAAGGCAGATCCTGCTGCTGTTGCTAAAATGTATTTGGCACAACTTGCTAAGTCACCTGCACCTCCAGCAATTAAGGCACTTGCCAAGAAGAAACTGATGGGCGAAGAGTATGTTGATGTTAAAGGTTTCGTTGTTGATTCCGTTACTGATGCATTACTAAAAGTCTTTGTTGAGAAGAAAGATGATACCGTCGAAGAAGTAATCGAAGAAGAAAAAGGCGAACAGAAGTTTCACATTAAGGTGACAGATAAAAAGACTGGTAATACTTATCATCGTTATGCAACTCGTGCGAAGATTTCAGAACTTCGTGCTAATTCAAATATTGCTACTGTTGAGATGTCTCATCAGGGAGAATCTGGAACCAAGGCAAAGAAAGATTATGATGGTGATGGTAAAGTAGAATCTTCCTCTAAAGAACATGCTGGCGCAGTTCACAATGCTATTCAAAAAGCAAAGGGTGGAACTCCTGATGGAAAAGATACCCGTAAAGAAGAAGTAGAAATTACCGAAAAAAAGCATGAAGAGGGAAAAATTGGTGGTGGTAATATAAAAAAACTTGCTGCTAAAGCAAACAAGAGAATCGATGCCGATGTTGATGGTGATGTAGATACTGATGATCCCAAGTCTACTGAGATGGGAGAATTCATTCCTTCACCTGATGGGAAGAGAAAAATAAAGACTAAGATTCAAAAAGAAGATTATATTTCAAATTGGAGAGATGAAATTCTTGAGGGTAAGGACGAAGATAGTGCCGATAAAGATGCTACTGATAAAGACGTTGATGTAATGAAGGGTAAGAATAAGATAAAGGTTATGCCTGAACTTGGTGAGTCTGCTGAAGTTTGTGAGAAGTGTGGAAAGAATCCTTGTGAATGTGATAAGGAAGATCCTCGTGGTATGAATACCAAAGTCAATCTTATGAGAAATAAGTTGAGAGCAATGGGTCTTAAAATGTCTCATGAACCAGAAGGTGAAATGATCGAACAGGTAAAACCTGAAACGAAAGAAGATGAAAAAAAATCTGGACCAACTGCAGACGAAAATCAGATGATTGCCAAGAAAAGGCAAATGATGCTAAAGACTCAAATGATTCAAAAGCAAAAGTTAAATCTTCAGAAGCAAGGTAAACTACCTATTACTTCGGAAGAAGTTGAGTATATTGATGAAATCTCTCAGAAGACTGCAACAAGAGCATATTCCCAAAGAGCAACTAATGAGTATGAAACTGATAGTGACTCTAAAAAGTCAGATGCAGCCAGGGGTCGTATTGAAAGGAAGTTTGGTAAGAAAGCAGGACAACACGCAGATAGAGCAGCACATGCTCTGACTTTTGGACGCAAGAGTTCTACTATGCCCAAGAAACCAGCTAATGAAGAAGTTGAAACTGTAAGTGAAGAAGGTGCTGATGCGATGAAGGATCGTCGTATGGAGCGTGGTGGTGTTGATGGCAACAACCGTTACAACAAACCAGTTAGTAACACACCAAATACATTCGGTAAGAAAAAACCAAAGTATGACGGCATGTCTGCAATTGAGAAAGTAAAGGCAAGTATCCGTGCCAAGCATGGGCAGGGTGCCATTATTGATACTAAGAAGAAGTAATGCCTGCAGTATCACAAAAGCAACAGAAGTTCTTTGGAATAGTTCGTGCCATCCAAAAAGGAGAAATGGCACCGACGACTCCTGAGACTGCAAACGCAGCTGCTGATATGAAGAAGAGTGATGTAAAGGATTTTGCATCTACTAAACATAAAGGTCTTCCTAAGAAGAAATCTCTTAAAGAGTTTTTGGAGAATATATAGTATTAGTAATTGAGATTTACTATGCTTGCATTTTTACTTCCATTAGCATCCAAAATTATTAAAGATGCCGTTTCAAATATTCCAGAGAATGAAGAACTCGGTGAGAAGATGGTTGAGATCTGTCTTGTTATTCTTGCTAAAGCAGTTAAGTTGACTAAAACTGATATGGACGATAAACTTTTAGAAGTTGTATCTGCCGCTATCAAGAACCGCGAAGAGTGAGTTTTATAAATATCTTTATATAAGATTAAAAGGAACGGAAAATGTCTCTTTGGGGAACCTCAGACTCTGTTTATTCAACAGGTAATGTCACCACTATTACTACTGCTGGTGTTATTACAGGAAATGGCACTACCTGGACTCAGGGTAACGGTGTTGTTCCTGGATTAGTAATAACTATGGGTACAAAAGGAAGTGGTGTTATTAAGAGTGTAGATTCTGCTACACAAGTAACATTGGCAAGTGCTTCTGGTGTTACCGCAGATAGCGGTCTTACTCAGTCATATAATATTAATGCTGCACCAAAATCAACAGTTGTTGATACTAATTATGATGGTAATCAAATTTTTGGTGTAAGTGAAGCAGAACAACTTGCTGCTGTTGATGACGGATCTCAATACAAACCAGCACATGCTGGTTGGGTTGGAATCTCTAGTTATACGGATATGCATGGCAATACTAGAGTTAAGACCGAAACCTTGGTCGCAGGCAACTTCATTACTGGTGATGCTGCAGACGACACCATCCTCCCAGATAGCTGATAATAAACTTTGATACTATATGAAATTTGATGACTTGAATGAAGATAACTACCTGTTATTTGCTATAAAATTCTACGATAATCCTCAAGCAGTCACTAAAGACGACTTTGAGGATGATCTGAAAAGAATTAAGTATGTTAAAAGGTTATTGAAAAGATATAAAAATAATGGGGAATTAAAAACTCATCTCATATTGAATCATATTATTGTATTATTCAATGTCTTCAATGAGGCAACAGTTCCTCTTCTTTTCTATAACTTAGAAGAAGATCTTTGGCCAGCAATTAAAAGTTTCTTATTATATCTAAAAAGAATTCCAGAATATCCAAAAACATATATTCACGGAATACCTGAAGATGTTTATTGTATACAAGAGTTAAATTCTATCTGATGGATATTAGTAAAATTATTGGTATCGTTCGCAATTTAAAAGAAGATGCAATGGCAAACACTGTTGGTGGTGGAGCAATTGCTGGAACTGCAGAAGCAGGAGATGATCCTCCTGTGTCTAAGAAGAAAAAGAAACCACCAATCCTTGGTAGGGGATTAATGCCTGGTGCAAGAACTCGTTGGAAAAAAGGACTCGAATAATGTTCTCAGATTCAAAAGTTGCTCAGTTAGAAACGAAAATAGATATCTATGAGGAACTTTCCAGAGAGATGCTGGCAAAGTTAGAGACTGCAGTTGATAAAATATCTGAAGGTAACGCAAGAATTGCTCAGATTCTGGCAAAGCACGACGAAAGAATTGAGCAAAGTATTAAGAGTGATGAACTCATCATCAAGATGATTGATGAGATTAAAGAAAGTAATGAAAAGAATTATCAAATTATTCATGGTAGAATTGATAAGATACAAGAAGAGATAAAAACTTTTTCAAAGTTTAGGTGGCAGATAGGTGGCGTTCTAATTGTTGGGGCACTTCTTATTGGTGCAGGTAGCAGACTGGCACCTGCCTTCTTGACTCCACCAGCACAGCAGGTTATACTGGACAGATAAGAAGAACCTTTTTGTAATGGATCTGATTGACGCAAAATATATCAGTCTAGTTTCGTCTCGCCTACAAAAATTTAAGAAGGTCAAACCAGATCTTTATAACTTCCGATGTCCTATCTGTGGAGATTCACAGAAGAACAAGAACAAGGCACGGGGGTATATGTATGTTGTAAAGAATAATACCAACTTTAAGTGTCATAATTGTGGTGCTAGTTTGTCCTTGAACAATTTTTTAAAGAAGATTGATACCACACTGTATAAACAATATACCATTGAGAAGTTTAAAGAGGGGCATACTGGTAAAAACTTTGTTACTGATGAACCAGAATTTGATTTTAAGAAACCAATATTCAAGAAAAAATTAAATTTGCCAAAAGCATCTGAGAATCATTTTTCCAAAGAATATCTAACTAAACGTAAACTTGATCCAGATAAGTTTTACTATGCTGAAAAGTTTATGGAGTGGTCAAATACACAGAAACAAATGTTTGATCGTATCGGTAAAGACGAACCAAGAATCATAATTCCACTCTATGATGAATCCAAAACTTTGATAGGGTTTCAAGGCAGAGCACTTGTATCATCTTTCACTAAATATATCACTATTATGTTAGATGATGAAGCGCCGAAACTTTACGGACTTGATAAAATTGATAAATCAAAATCAATCTACATCGTTGAAGGACCCTTCGACTCCACGTTCGTGGAAAACGCTGTTGCTATGTGCGGGTCCGATGTTGATATTGGGTCGTTTAATTGGAGCGATTATATTTGGGTTCTTGATAACGAACCACGTAACAGAGAAATCGTTACCCGAATTTCAAAACTCATCGATAGAGGACACAAGGTAGTAATTTGGCCAAGTAACATTATAGAGAAAGATATTAACGATATGGTCCTTGCTGGACATGATGTAATGTCTATGTTAAAATTGAATACATATTCTGGTTTAGAAGCAAAAATTAAATTCAACAGTTGGAAAAAAGTATGAGTAACGGAACGAAAGTTGTTAAGAGAAATGGCAAAACTGAACCTCTTGATTTAAATAAACTCCATGTAATGGTGGAAGAATCTTGCAAAGATCTTGCAGGTGTATCTGCTTCTCAAGTTGAGATGCAGTCTGGAATTCAATTTTATGATGGCATCAGCACGTCAGAAATCCAAGAGATTTTGATTCGTTCTGCATCTGATCTGATTGATCTTGATCATATTAACTATCAATTTGTAGCGGCACGTCTGCTTCTGTTTGCATTACGTAAGCAACTTCACGGTAGAATGCATGATGTCCCCACTGTCAAGGCACACGCCGAACGTTGTGTTGCCCGTGGAGTATATGATGCAGAGATTCTTGATCTTTACTCTGATGAGGAGTTTGAGAGATTGGAGACTTTTATTGATCACCAGCGTGATTATCTCTTCACCTACGCTGGTCTTCGTCAGGTAGTTGATAAATATCTTGTTCAAGATCGCAGCACTGGAGCACAATACGAGACTCCCCAATTCATGTATCTCATGATTGCTGCAACTATTTTTTCAAAATATCCAAAAGAAACACGTCTGGATTACGTAAGGAAGTACTACGATGCAATCTCACGACACAAAATCAACATTCCCACACCTATCATGGCAGGGGTGCGAACTCCACTTCGACAGTATGCTAGCTGTGTTCTTGTTGATGTTGATGACACCCTCGATAGCATCTTTTCTAGTGACATGGCGATTGGTAAGTATGTTGCTCAACGTGCAGGAATCGGTATCAACGCAGGTCGAATCCGTGGCATCAACGCTAAGATACGAGACGGAGAGGTTCAACACACAGGTGTTGTCCCCTTCCTCAAAAAGTTTGAATCAACTGTCAGATGTTGCACTCAAAACGGGATCCGAGGTGGGTCAGCTACTGTCCACTTTCCTATCTGGCATCAAGAGATAGAAGATATTCTTGTTCTTAAGAACAACAAAGGCACAGAAGACAATCGCGTAAGAAAACTTGATTACTCCATCCAAATCTCGAAAATCTTTTACGAAAGGTTTATTCAAAACAAAGAGATCTCGCTCTTCAGCCCTCACGATGTTCCAGGTCTTTATGATGCTTTTGGCACTCCTGAGTTTGACGACCTATATGTGGGTTATGAACGAGATGAGTCTGTTCCAAGAAAAGTTATCAGTGCTCAAGAACTCTTTCTGGACCTCTTGAAAGAAAGAGCAGAAACTGGTAGACTGTATATCATGAACATTGACCATTGCAACTCTCACTCATCTTTTATGGATAAAGTTGAGATGAGTAATCTGTGCCAAGAGATCACCCTTCCTACTAAACCACTACAACACATTGACGATGAAGATGGGGAAATTGCTCTCTGCATCCTTTCTGCTATTAATATTGGTAAAATTAGGGATTTGGAAGATCTTCAAGTTTTGTGTGATCTTGCTGTTAGGAGTCTTGATGAACTCATTGATTTTCAAGGATACCCCGTCAGAGCAGCAGAAATTGCCACAAGAGCCCGCCGTTCACTTGGAATCGGTTACATTGGACTAGCACACTATCTTGCTAAGAATGGTGTTAATTACAATGATTCTGAGGCGTGGAAACTTGTTCATGATCTGACTGAAGCATTCCAATACTATCTCATTTCAGCAACTGTTGATCTGGCGAAAGAAAAAGGTGCTTGTGGGTATAGCAGCCGAACTAAGTATGGTAATGGAATTCTTCCGATTGATACATATAAACATGATGTGGATGAAATAGTTCCAAATGAGCTTCACTATGATTGGGAAAATCTTCGACAAAGGGTACTTACCCACGGAGTTAGGAACTCAACATTGTCTGCTCAGATGCCATCGGAGAGCAGTTCCGTTGTGTCAAACGCAACAAATGGAATTGAACCACCTAGAGGATATCTGTCCATTAAGAAAAGCAAAAAAGGACCACTTAAACAGATTGTTCCGCAATACGCGACTCTTAAGAACAATTATACACTTTTGTGGGATATGCCTAGTAACGCTGGGTATATTAATATTGTTGCTGTAATGCAGAAGTTCTTTGACCAAGCAATCAGTGGTAATTGGAGTTACAATCCAACCAACTATCCTGATAATGAAGTTCCGGTGTCAGTTATGGCACAAGACCTTTTGACTACATACAAATACGGTTGGAAAACCTCTTACTATCAAAACACCTACGATATCAAAACTGACGAAGTTGATGAAAGCAACAAGTCAGAACTTGATGATTTAATTTCTCAATTACAACAATCCGAGGAGGAAGACTGTGAGTCTTGTAAGATTTAAGACGAACAAAGAAGAACGACCAATGGTCGATTCTATGACGGTATTCAACTCAGAAGTAGTTGATACTAAAAAACAACCGATGTTTTTCGGTAAACCACTAGGTATTCAAAGGTATGATTCTTACAAGTATCCAATTTTTGATAAACTCACAACGCAACAGTTAGGATATTTCTGGAGACCAGAGGAAGTTTCTCTCCAGAAAGATCGTGCTGATTATCAGACATTACGTCCAGAACAAAAGCACATCTTTACTTCTAATCTGAAGTATCAGATTATGCTCGATTCGGTTCAGGGTCGTGGTCCTGGTATGGCATTCATTCCTTATTGCTCTCTTCCTGAATTGGAAGCGTGTATGGAAGTTTGGGGATTCATGGAAATGATTCACAGTCGCTCCTACACACATATCATCAAGAACATCTATCCAGACCCCTCAGATGTGTTTGATCACATTCTGAATGATGATCGTATTGTAGAACGTGCTATGAGTGTTACGGAAGCATATAATGACTTCATTAATGCTGCTCATCATTATGATAATTCTAATGATTGGCAACACGCATTAGAGCAAGTCCCCTACGCACTAGAATCAAGGTATGAACTCAAGCGCAAACTCTTCAGAGCAGTTGCAAACGTTAATATTCTTGAAGGTATTCGCTTTTACGTATCCTTTGCTTGTAGTTTTGCTTTTGGCGAACTCAAACTTATGGAAGGAAGTGCAAAGATCATCTCACTGATTGCCAGAGATGAGAATCAGCATCTTGCCATTACACAAAATATTCTGAAGAAGTGGCGTGAGGGTGATGATCCTGAAATGGCAAGAATCTTCAAAGAAGAGGAGCAATGGTTGATTAAGACTTTTGATAATTGTGTTAATCAAGAAAAACTTTGGGCAGAATACTTGTTCAAAGATGGATCTATGATTGGTCTGAATGATAAACTGCTGCAACAGTATGTTGAATGGATTGCCAATCGTAGAATGAAGGCAATCGGACTTAAACCAATCTATGACATACCCGCAAAGAATAACCCACTCCCCTGGACGGAACATTGGATTTCGTCGAAGGGTCTTCAAATTGCTCCTCAAGAAACTGAGGTTGAGTCTTACATCGTTGGAGGAATCAAACAAGATGTCAAAGCAGATACCTTCTCAGGATTTAGTCTTTGATTCATATGCAGCATATAGGGAAGCAGCAAAATCGGATGCTTTCCTATTTGGTGATTATGATGGGTATCAAGCATTTGAAGATTTGTCGAAGGAGGGGTAACACCCTCTTTTTTTATAAATAAAAATACGCAATAATTGATTAAAACGATGCAACCTGCAGATATTAGATCACTTACCGAAGCATATCGTGGTATTTACGAAGAGAAAGTTGAACTTACTGAAGAACTTCTCGATGAAACTTTTGACGAATTAGTTGATGAGTTCATTGAAGAAGGTTATGAAGAAGAGGAAGCACTTTCCCTTTTAGAAGATGCAACCGACGCTTATCTTGACGAAGCAAAGGTGACTTTTGGAAGTGATACTGCTCCTATGAGAGCATCTGGTGCTCCTGTAGGTGCTAGAAGAAAGTATGGTAAGAGAAAGGCGGGTGATGCACTGAAGGCAGCAGGAAGTGCTGTAAAGGGTGCCGTTGATGGTGCTAAGAAAAAGGCATCTGCTGCTAAGGTAGGTGCTCAGATTGCTGGTTCTATCGCTAAGGATGAGGCAAGAAGAGCAGGACGTAAGGCAGCACTTGCCGTTACAAGCGCACCTGGCAAGGCAAAGGCGGCTGTTGATAAGAAGAAGCAAGAAACCAAGAAAGGTATCAAGGGATTCATTAAACGTCAGGCACAGAAAGTTGTCAGTCGTATGAGTGAAGAGGTTGTGGAGACTGAAGGTTACCAACCAATGACTCCTGAGCGCAAACTGCGTGTTGATAAGGCAAAGAGAAATGCATATGATAATGATCAACGTGCTCAACATCAGGGTGATTCTTCAGAAGCAGATAAGCAGTTCAAACGCCGCATGGCAATGGACAGCAAAACTAAGATGAGAAAAGAAGAATTAGAAGCAACTGGACTGTTCTCCGAGAAGGAAATTGCTGCTATAGAAGAGGCAATGAGTTCTTACGACAAAAACCGTAAGAGAGCAGCACAAAGAGCAGCAGATAGAAATGCTGCCAGAGCTGCCGGTAAGACTGGTGTAGTTCCTGGTGTTGGTTATGTAACTCCTACCAAAGAAAGAGAAACTTACACAGATGAAAAGGGCACCACGCGCCATAAGTCTGGTGCAAAAATGCCCTAAGATAAATTATAAAAAAATGTTAGGCAGGGTTCATACCCTGCTTTTTTATTATCTAGTTACTGATTTTTTAACAATTACATCACCCTCAATAATACGGGTGTTCTCCCCATCTTTGTTGAGATATAAGTCATAGTAATATCTCCCTGCCTTTAGTTCCGCAGTTTGTGCCGCAGTTAAACTGATTCTAATCTTACCGTTTACAGAATCAGTAATTGTTGTTAAAAACGAGGTCGATGTTGTTGAACCTGCATTCTTTTTAAATTTTGATATGACAGTATATCCGGTAAGATTTAATGCTCCTCCGTCATCTGCAAGAGTAAAAATTTGAGCAAAATCAGTTCCAGTATGGAATAAAAGATTAGTTGTGTAAATTGAATTTGTGATTGCCATTAGAAAACTTTATTAGTTTACGATGTTATACCAACTCTTACTAATGCTGTTCCCTCTACAGCAATTGATTTATTGGGTGATGCCGTATCTACGTCTTTAGTCAACATTACATCATAAACATATCTTCCCTCTTTCAATGCTGCGGTAATAGTAGAAGCAAGAGAGAGAACAATCTCGCCGTCAGCAGCACTAGTAATTCCAACAGCAAACTGTGCAGAAAGAGTGGAAGACTCAGCGTGTTTCCTCATCATAGAAGTCACAGCATACCCAGTCAAATTCAGTGGAGTATTTCCACCCGAATCAGTAATTGTTAATGGTAATTGAAATTCACAACCAGAGGGAATAACAATATTGTTTGCATATACTGCCATTTATTATAAGTCTTTATCAAGTATTTATCAAGGGGTTGACAAAAGTTGATTCCATGACTAGAGTTGGTTTGTTAGATTCAAAGATAAATAATAGCTCATTATGACTCTGTAAATGAGCTTTGAACTAAATAATACATTAGATTATGAAAATCCTTGGACTTACCTGGAACGAACTTTTAATACTAATGATGTTCGGGACTATTTTGGTTTTGTTTATCTCATTACCAATAAGTCAAACGAACGACAGTACATTGGGAGAAAGTATTTTTGGTCGTTCAGAACACCACCTGGAAAAAAACGAAAAGTAAAGCAGGAATCCGATTGGAAGAAATATTACGGATCCTGTCCTGAATTAAAAGAAGATCTCAAACTATACGGAAAAGAGATTTTCAAAAGAGAAATTTTAAGTTTACATACAACAAAAGGCACCTGCAATTTTGAAGAGACTAAGCAGTTGTTTTTAAATAACGTTCTATCAGAAGCACTTGACGACGGAACGCCCGCATATTACAATAGCAATATTCTTGGGCGATACATGCGTAAAGATTATGGTAACTTTAGAAGAGACTCTTCAACTGACGCATGATTGGGCAATAGATCGGATACATATTCTCTGCGATAGAGAAAATCAAGATCTTTTACTAAACATTGAAGATGCTCATGCAATCCAAAGTGAATTCTCTGAGTGGTTAGATCCAAATATTGATGATCACGATATTTACTCACTAGAATACTTAGGGGAAGAAGATGACTAATCATCACGGTCCATCTAATAGTTTTAAAAGACAAATACTACAAGAATGTAAACGACTTATAGATCAAGGAAAGTTTATTGAGGCAAATCATTTATTTCAAATTTACTTTCCAGAAGATAGTTTTCATGACCTTGACAAAATCTATATCATCTGTTAGTATGAGATCGTAAATTAAATCGGATGGTTATGAAGATGGTGGGTAATGCCCTCATAGCATCTGCAATTGCAGTAACCACTACAGCAAGTGTTCCAATTTTTGTAACATCACCACCACCTGTTCAAATTCCGGTGGTAAATTTAGAGAAAGAAAAAACTTGGAAATGTCCTGAATGTACACCTGAAGAAAAGTATGTCCTGGCAGCACTACAAGAGTATACAAAAATCTCTGATCGTAATGCTCTTGCTACGATCATGGGAAACATTCAACAAGAATCTAAATTTATTGCTAACATCTGTGAAGGCGGTGCTCGCGTCTCCTACACTGAATGTAAGTCTGGTGGGTTTGGTTTGATTCAGTGGACTAGTATCGGTCGTTATAAGGGTCTTGGAAACTTCTGTGCTAAGTATGCCTGCGATCCTAGTACACTAGAAGGTCAGACTCGCTGGATGATTAATGAACCTATTTTCCAACGTGTTCTTCCACAATTTGAAGGTGGGGGGCAAAGTATAACTTATTACATGAAACCTGCATATATTTGGTTGGGATGGGGAATAAAGGGTAATCGAGAAAATTACTCATATAACTATAGTAAGCAACTGATTCTGGCATGATTGAACGATTTGTAGAACTCTTTAAAAAGAAAGAAGAACCTAAACAAAAAGTTGAAACACAAACTACAATTCTCCAGAAAAAAGCAGGCACTTTTAAAGTTGAAGGTGATATTGAGGAAGATGTTGTAAAATGTTCTAAAGACGATACATCTCCATTAGTAGGTGTTCCTGCACCTACATATCTCAAAGATGATCCCTGGTTTGGTCCTGCTCCTATCAAGTCTGAAAAGCAGATTGATTATATGGAGCAGGAAACTCTCATTAAACAACAACAGTATCAAGAAACTCATTCTGTTGAATCTGAAAATATTCATGAAATGATGTATCAAATCTCAACACAAAATTGGAACACTGTAGATGAAAGTCAAGGTGGTTCTGAAAACTTTCAGGAAGGACCTGGTGGTTTACAATCTGGTAATCGATGGAGCACTTTTAAAAAATGAAAAAATTTATTCTTGGTATGATGGTAGCAGTTTCTTTTGGAACTCCTGCTTTTGCTGACCCTAAACTCACCAAGGGTTTTAATACTATGGATGCAATGGGGTGTATGCTACTTCGCGAATGCACCGATGGAGTCGATAAAATCGAGAGTATTGCAACTATTGTTGATGAGTATCCCAATACTAATTTTGATTCTGTTGCTGACGAGTTCAATACAATGCTCGTCGCTCTTGAGCAGGTCGGAGTTGGGGTGTTTTTAGCAGATCAGAAGTATTTTCCTAAGGAGCATCGTGGTGTTTATCACACTGTTGGTAATAACTTCTTCCTGAATAAGAATTATATGGACAGCACCAATTATTTGATGCAAGTAATGCGCCATGAAGGGTGGCACGCTGCACAAGATTGTATGGCAGGAACTATTGATAATAGTTTGATTGCTATCATTATGCCTGAAGATTCTGTTCCTATCATTTGGCGTGTCATGGCAGAACGCACATATCCTAATAATGTTGTGCCATGGGAAGCAGAAGCAGGTTGGGCAGGTCGAACTGAGCATATGACCATGAAAGCACTTCAAGCATGTGCTGCCGGTGAGATGTGGAATGTTTATTCCCCAACTCCATTGACACGCAAGTATCTAATTAAAGAAGGTTATATTTCTAAATAGAGATGCGTTGCTCCATATGGAATGCCAGAGGAAGTTAAGACTGAAGAATCTAAAGAATCTAAAGATCCTAAGAAAAAAGGTATTCTTGGGAAATTAAAGGAAGCAGCAGATGATAAGGAAGAACAACTTGCAATTTTGTCTACTTTTGTCCGCCTTGGTATTCTTGTCTGGTCTGGGGGAATACTCACGTTGGCGTACATCAAACTTCCACCTGCACTCGGTATACCAGAGCAAAAACTAGACCCAACTTTTATTGCCAGTGTCTTTACCGGAGTTTTAGCAACCTTCGGGGTTCAGGCAGCAAAGAAAGCAGGAGAAGGTGGTGGTAATGGTGGTGGTATAAGTAAAGCAGATATGGAAAGATTGATTGCTGCAGCAGCACAAACTGCACCTGCACAAACTATTCGTATTGAACAGGCACCTGTACAAATAACACAGGCACCTCCAAAGTCCGATGAATCTTACAAGATGTA
>Ga0181399_1000400_pt1 | contig 16080 bp, 25 predicted proteins | sample 22SPOviralmetaG_FD_130128 | JGI IMG/M metagenome (GOLD analysis project Ga0181399, IMG submission 130128) | Marine viral communities from the oligotrophic San Pedro Time Series (SPOT) site, San Pedro Channel, CA, USA - 22 SPOT_SRF_2011-05-21 | ecosystem: Environmental > Aquatic > Marine > Strait...
CTACATGATCGACAGCACTGAGTTTGCAGCTGCAGCGCAATGGTGTCAAGACCGCAAGTATTTTTACGATGGAGCTGTCTCCGAACCTGTGAACGTCAGGCAGTGGTCAGCTGATTTAGCCGCCACGCATTTACTGCAGTTTGGTGAATCAAACGGCAAGTATTTCCTTCGCCCTGCAATATCTTTTACCGCTGTCCCTATTGCCGCGTTATTCACAGCAGGCAATATCGCTGAAAATTCGTTCAAGCTTTCATATTTTGACCCGGAGGACCGTGACCCTATCCAAGTGAGTGTTCGCTACCGCGAGGAGCGCGCTACCACGGATCTAACCAGCCCCGGATTATTCCCCGTGGTCCGTGAAGTGTTGGTGCGGGAAGTGAGCGCAGCGGCCACAGATCCAATCGAACAGATCGATATGAGTTCTTACTGCACAAGCAGGGAACATGCAATCGATGCAGCAAAGTTTATTATCCGTATGCGCCGCATACCTCAACATGTCATAAATTTCTCGACGACACATGAAGGAGTGATGTCCAACATCGCGCCCGGTGATTACATCAAGGTCGCAATGGACGAAACAGAATATGACCAGTTCAACAATGGAGCAGTAACGCCAGAAGGCGCGTTAGTAAGTACGAAAGCATTAGCGAATGGGACCTATAACGTGGTCGCATGGGATGGAACGGAAGGCACCCCACCGGCTGACGCAACACTGACTGTCAGCAATAACGGAACAACGGCAACGCCCACAGGCGTGGTGTTCACTGTAAAAATTTCAGGGACGCAAATGCGCGTTTATCAAATTGAAAGAATTACGTCAGGTGACGATGGGTTGTTTACAATCGAAGCAATGCACATGCCTGTCAATAGCAGCGGCGTTTCAGAAGTCGCTGATGGCTTCGATACCGCTGGAAACTGGAGCATTCAAGACTGATGGCGACAACATTTCCCAGCATTGCACCAACAAGACGCAGCTTTGTTGCACCAACATGGCCGACCAAAACACAGGCGTCACAGTCTGGTGTGATCACCCGCAGGCTCTGGGGCAGCAGGCCAAGTAGTGCAAAACTCAGCCTGACATTTGGCAACATCAACGACACCAACACAACAGCAATACTCAGCGCATATAACAGCGCAAAAGGCTCAGTCGATAGCCTGACGCTGCCGACGCAGATATTCGCTGGAGCGGATGCGACCTTGGAAAGCTGGCTGAATGCCTCGGCTACAGGGGCCGGACTGTTGTGGTGTTTTGCTGAAGGAACATCACCACAAGTGGAAAGCGTTGCACCTGGCCGTTTTACTGTGACCGTTGAATTAACCGCAGAGCTTAGAATGAGCTGAAAGGAGCGCAAAATGACAGTCACCAGCACTACAGGCAACTTTGCGATCACCGGGCTCAACTCAACGGTTGTAGTCCGTGATGCAAGCATTGACATTTCACGCGATACGCTAGAAACCACAAACTTAGGTGAATCCAGCAGGGCTTATGTAGCGGGATTGCGTGGTGCAACAGGTAGCGCAACTTTGCTTTATGAAAATAGTTTGCTTGATGATGTCTACGCCAAAATAAATACTGATTCGCAAGGCGGCATCACCGCAACGCTGACGCTGACCACAGGCAAGACGATTTCAGGCAGTGTGTTGATCACAAACGTCGGTTCCACCGTTACCGTCGGTGATGTTACAAGTACAAATGTTGCGTTTAAGTTTACTGGTGACCTAACTATCTCCTCGACGTAATGGCTGTTCTTGGCACATTTGGCCGCATCGTAATTAAGCGTTCTGCCCCTCAGCCTGAGGTAATAAATTTTGGCGCAATAAATCAAGCGCAAAAGCTTTATACATTGACTCAGACGGGATACAGAAACGGCGATCTTGTCGAGATTGCATCAGCGACAAACTGGCCAAATACGTCATCATCAGACGTGGGATTGGTCCCAGCTTATGTGGCGAACATTCCTTTTGAATGGCGCGACAGGTTAGAGATGGTTGACTACACCGAGCCATATCCAACAGCACTGGGAGGCACTCCATATAAAAATCAGCTTTATATCAGCGTCGATCAGCTCAACCGCATCGCGTTTTATCGAAACAGAAATTCAGCTTTGCGTAACGTCAAGGCAGACCGCGAAAGCCTTGATTTAATCCAGCCCAGTGACATACTTGAGTTTCGTCTTGTGAATGATTGGCGGGTTGAATGTGGCCTTAAAAGTTGGAACCTAAACCTTGACGCGCAAGAGCTGGATACCACTGGTCTCGGAGATAAATTCTTTGATGGCGTCAAGTCAACCATTAAGGGCGGCGGAACATTTGATTTCATAGTTGAACGTGAAACATTCGACCCAAAAAACAGCACTATTACTAGCATCCCTAATTATCAAAATGCTGTTCTTTGGACAGGTTCAGCCGATGTGACGACGCTGGTTGATGCCAGAATTACAGACAACCCCAGCTCAACCGGGAACTACAACAATGCAAGCGTTACAGGAGTAGAGCCAGCGCCGAGGCAATACGCGCTGATGGCACGATCTGGCACAAGCGACTTGATGAGGCTTTTGCTTGAGACTCAAGATCAGGCGGAGGCCGATGCAGAATTTTGGATGATCTCTGAGGAAGCAACGCGATTAGGCGGCGCAAGCGTTGTAAAAGAGCCTGGGGACTTGTTTTACCGAACAAAAATCATCATTACATCAAATGCTATTAGCACAAATGCAGTTGACATCATCACGGGATCAGCTGCATTCGTGACCGTGCGTGAGGTTGAACTGCTCGAAGGGTTGTGACGCTTATGATGAAGGTAATAAACGGCAGCGACTGGAGTAGGCATCGATGACCGACATCATTATCCATAAGCACTCGATCACCGAGAGCGACATCATTATCCATAAGCACTCGATCACCGAGAGCGACGTACCAGCAGCCTCTGAAATTGACATCGGTGAGCTGGCGATTCAAGCAGCTGACGGTCATATCTATCTAAAAAAAACCGATGGCACAATCAACCGTGTCACGATGCTGCCAGGTGGCACTCAGCAGCAGGTTCTGTATAAGGCTGGCGCAGGTGATTACGCACTGGGCTGGGGGACGATCAGCTCAACATCGATAGGTGGCACGCTATGGAGCGAGGTTGTTGCAGAAGTGCAGCGTGTTTTTGCGTTGGTTGAAGGCACAGCATCTGTTTTGCTCTCGGCACCGGCAACGCTCACCGCCGGTAGCGCTGGCCCGCTTACTGTCAGCGTTGCTGATCAGTCCTATTTGACAGACGGCACCAGCATCACGGGCGTGCTAGGTACGGTGTATGGAACGCTAAGCCGCAGCGGCACCACATATTCATTTGTTTCAAGTCAAAGTTATACAAGTGACGTTACTTTTGCAACTGGAACACGATTTGCAGCTGCATTTCTAAACGACACATTTAATCCGCTACGGATTGGCAGCGCCGAGGTTGAAGATAATAACAGCTATACGGAGGGCTCAGGATACAGCCATGCCGTTGTTGATTCTGCGGGGCGTGTTGGATATGGCCTTAAGCATGACGGCACTTTTGGTGTTCCAAGCGGCAACATTGACTTAGACAACGCAAAAGTTCAAGAAGATGTTAGTTTTGCAGATGGATCTGACTATGCGCGGGTTGAAGTTGATATTTCTGGGCGTATTGCCTGGGGCATTAAGAAGGATGGTACTGTTGCGATCAGAAAGGCTTTAGTCCAAGGCAATAACACTATTGAAGGCAACAGCACTGTTCAAGGCAACAGCACTGTTGAGGGCAATAGCACTGTTGAGGGCAATAGCACTGTTCAAGGCAACTTAACAGTTCAAGGCGAAACCGTCACCATTGACGTAACCAACCTAACTATTGAAGACAATACAATTCTCTTGAATAAGGGAGAATCAGGCAATGGAGTTTCATTAGGCAGCGCAGGCATTGAAGTTGATCGAGGTGCAGCAGATAACGTCAGATTTGAATGGAATGAAGCAGATCAGGCATGGGTTGCAGAAGAATCAATTAAGACTAATTCCTCTTTGTTTTTTAATGGCTCATCTTCAGAAGAAAATTTATCTTACACGGATGGATCGGGATATTATAAAGTAGTTTTAGATTCTGCGGGGCGTGTTGGATATGGCCTTAAGTCTGATGGATCGTTTGATATTAACGGAGCAGTTGCCACAAAAACAGAACTAGGCTATGAAGCTTATGCAAAAGTTGAGTTAGACAATAACAATCGAATTTCCCGCGCTATTCTTGCATCAGGCAAACAATATTTCCCCAAGGCTGATTTTGATGAATTGACGATTAGGGGGGAGCCGGTAGTTGTAACTTCTAACAGCATAGCGGGTGGGTCGCTAGGGTTGTTTGAGTCACGTTTTGACGGTACAAACAATCAAATTTATCGTCACTACAACGGCATTGAAAGCCAACTGACGAGCCAAGGAGACAACACTGGGATTTCGTTTACAGATGAAACTGAAAAGCGGATATTATTTTATACCACCCGAAATGAGGCATCAGAACCCTATGTGATGGATGCTGATGGGGACTATCAGTGCCCTGCAGTCAGCTCAACGGATATTGCCTGGTGGGGCGATTCAATGTCTTCTGGTCAAGAAGAAGGCATTGGAACGGCACTTACTGGGCTAAGTGACACCACATCTCGAACAATCAGAAACTTCGGCTACGGAGGGCAATCGTCGATTGTGGTCGCCATGAGGCAAGGCGCAACAGACTGGACAGGTGAAATCAGTCCGGGCAACACGACCGGCACGATCCCAGCGCTAAATTCCGATTATGTTTCTATCGGTAACTTTAGAAACTCAATCCTTACAGGTAACATTCAAAAACACGCTGCACTTATAGCTACACAAGGGTGGACCGTAGACGAGGATCCCCTGTCTTATGGAACGTGGCAGGCATCGGATCCCCCCAATGCGCAATACAATTCATACAAGTTGGTTGACGTATCTATCAACGGAGTGGAGGGCAATATCTGGCGTATCGGATCCAATCACGCAAGTGGTTACGTGTTCAAGCGCAAATCCAGCGGAACCTCCGTAACAGTGACTAATCCAGTCAAAATCGAAGTTCTTGGCAACGGTTACGACAACACACTAGGCAACGCTCTGACCAATCGAGAGCATGTGCAGTCCACTAGCATCCTGTGGCCCTTTGGAGCGCACACTCCAGGTGGCTTTGCGGCTGATAACTACGCCTTTTCGGTGGACATTGAGCGCGATGTACTTAACGCTATGCTGACGCAACTAAGGCCGATAAGCAAACGAGTAATCCTGCTTTATGAGCAAAGGTCAAACCCTACCAGCAGAAGCACGAATTACATTAGAGATATAATCTATAAAGACGAGTTTTCAGACATATATTATGACTATACCTCTCATTTTGCTAACGGCGCAGGCAGCATTCCATCATTCAAGGACTGGTTCAACACAAATCATCCAAGCGATTACGCCGACTCAGTGGTTGGATGGCAGGCTCCGTTTGAAACTTACAACGGCACGTCAATAGCCGTAATTCCAACGACTAACGCCGTTTCAACCATCTCATTAACCGCAGATGGATCAAGTGGGATTACAGACGGCACCTACCTGAGTGTAGATACAACGACGCCAGACCCTAACAACAACCCGTCGTCCAAAGCCCGATGCAGGCTGGGGATAGTAGCATCTGGTGGAGTCGTCCAGAGCGCATGGGTTCGGGAGGGGGGCCTTGACTATGCCGTCAACGACGTACTCACGATACCGGTTGGAGCCATCGGCAACACAGCGAACATCACCGCGACAGTCAGCTCCATTAGCAACGAGGTCGTCGGAATCGTGCGCAGTCAAAACGGCAGCATCGACGCCTCTCTAAGCTATTCTGAGTTCGATGTAGACAATGGATACCTCCCGAGAAGTGCGCTACGCGATGGCGTTCACTTTAATAATTACGGAGAGGAATACCTGAATCTTCTCCTGGCCCATCGTATTCAGTCCTTCAATTGGTAACTTTCCATGACACTGATCACTCGCCTCAGCACAAACTTCACTGACACAACGCTTCCGGTTTTGGTAAAGGATCCTGTCATTCCGGCTGCCGGTAGCCGGTTCTTGTGGGACTTCAAGAACCCTGGCACTTGGAGCGGTGGCGCGACAATCACAGCTTCCGATCCCCTGTATTCTTTGGCTCGTATTGAAGGCGCAACCGGGCTAAATGTAGGCGACTCCTATATCACTAGCCAGACGACAGCGCGACCGGCTACAGATGCGCCAATAATCATGAATCATGACCAAGCTACTGGTCGAGTAACTTTTCCGGCTCAATCTGGGTCGGTTAGTGGTCGTTATGCGCGTTTCATGGAAAGCGCGACGGAGGGAAAATATATTTTCAACGACTTGTCAGATGGTTATTGCATGTCGATGTGGCTCTACTTTTCTAGCGGTATGGGCAGCACAAATCGTAGTTTTATGCTCCACAAGCCCTATCTAATCGGCAGGTTTGGGCTGTTTGTTTCAGTCAGGGAAGATCTTATTAGTTTTCAGAGGTCAACTGGAAGTGGTTTTCCGAAGGATCAAAGCACAACTATTTCCGCTGACGCTAAATACCAATCAAGCCATACTGGATTCGCAACCGATGCAATTCATCGCGTGGGCTTTGCTTGGTATAAAGACAGCAACGGAGACTGGCAGCAAAAAGCTGTCTTGGATGAAAGCTCTCTAACAGCTGAACTGCCTACTCCTAACTTTGGCACTGCTGGTTTGGATCTAGGCCAAACCACGCACGACGGTGCGCAAGACCCAAATCAGCTGCTTTCAGTCGGAATGGATACCTCATACACCGCTGACCTTTACGGCACGGGGTTTGGATTGTATCGGGTCTATGTCGAGAACATCACAGAATCAGGCCGCACTCCTGAACAAGTGTGGGCTGCCGACTGGGCACGCGGTAACGGGCGCTTTAGCTAACCAATGGATTCCCGCACACTTGAAAATTGGAGGGCTATTGAAAAAGCCCTTCGAGAGGCTGGTAAAACTGACTGCATGTTTTACCGGCGTGCGGTCGCAATTGTTGCTGGCAGGCCGGACCCTCTAAAATGACAAAGCCGGGAGTGCTTTAAGCCGTGGTTGATATTATTGCTCCGCTGGCTGCAGCGTCACTTGCGATTTTCGGGGATCGGGCTCTAAGCCGTCAAAACCGGGGGAAGGACAACGCTCAACGGTCTCGCGATGAGCTACGCGAGACGATGATCGCGCTGGCCAAACTAACGGGGGCAGTTGAACAGATCGGAAGCGCCCTGCAGGAACTTCACCTGGACATGAAGGCTGATCGTACCGCGATCTATAAATTATTGAACGAACAGGGAAACAGGATTACGGCTTTAGAAGCCGGGAAGGATTAGAATTCACTTGAACTGATGGAGTGGCCGATGAGTATTGAAGAAATCCTGGCGTCACCGATCACTTGGATTGTGATTGCTGCTGCTTCAGAGGTTATTGCTTTATCCCCGATGCGCGATAACAGCGTAATCCAGGTTATTTTTCATGCGCTCCGAGCGTTGAAGGGAAAAAGGGGTTAATCCCTGCTGACGGGCGGTGGATCATCCTATTTGACACACGTTCCATGTGGAGCAGGGTCAACAACATTATCCAACGCCGTAAGTTTTACGCAACGCTGCCCGAAAAACTAGACCAAGCTGAGGATGACTGGCACGCAACGCAACCTGCTGCAGTACCACCTCCACAGCGCCTTGACGACCTGCACCTTCGCGCACCATGGCATGAGCCCAAACACCTCGGTTCACCTGAATGACCTATTCCGTTACTACCGGAAATTGCCCCATCAGGGTGCTGCGCTAGTAGAGCTAGAAGCCGCAATTCTAAAAGTACAACCAGACATCCTCAACCGTGACCAGCCCTGGTACGAGACATGGATTTCAGCTGTAAACGACAAAAGTTACGGCGCGGCGGTGGAGCTTATAAAAAGCTTTGAAGGTTGTCATTTAACTTCATATTTGTGTCCTGCTGGTGTACCAACGATTGGCTACGGAAACACCCGGTATCCCGAAGGCCAAAACGTAAGGCTAGGCGAAAGGATTAGCCAGCAAAGGGCAGAAGAAATGTTGAACTTAGAGATACAACGCACCGCAGAAATTCTTGAAGCCGACGTACCATTTTGGAAAAGCATGAGTTCCAACCAAAAATCGGCCTTGATCAGTTTTGCCTTTAACCTTGGAGCGTACTTTTACGGTTTGCCGGGCTTTAGTACAATTAGCCACGTACTAAAGAACCGCGAATGGAGTCAAGTACCCGATGCTTTATTACTTTACCGAAACCCTGGATCGCATTTTGAGGAAGGATTACGCCGTCGTCGCATAGAAGAAGGCCGCGTTTGGTCAACACCGTAATTTTCCCGGCGTTACCATATAGACAGCTGCAAGTCAAATAGGTTGTTGCAGTCTATTGAGCGGTGGTAGTGGACCACCAGATTGACGGGACTGAGCTGGTATCCCGTAAAAAAGCCAAAGTGCGTTTTCGTGACCATATCTTGCAGCAATGGAACTACTGCTGCGCCTACTGCGCTGAACCGCTGGGAAAGAACGCAACGCTGGACCATGTAGTCCCAAAATGGAAAGGCGGTATAACAGAACAACGCAATTTAGTAGGCTGCTGTTTTTCCTGCAATAGCCACAAATCAGGCAACGACTGGCAGGAATGGTACAGAGAGCGTGACTACTGGAACGAAGCCCGCGAAGCCCGCATTTCTGAATGGACAGAACAGTGAAGCACTGATCAGTTAGACGAGTTGCGGTATATGTGTTCTAACTGGTTTACCACTGGATTACTATCGCCTATGGGCATTCCATCAAGAGGGTTATTGGCGATAAAAAGCAACGGACCATCCATCTCTTTAACGGCAAGCATACCAATGCGCGGACTGCGTACCAGTACGTGAAGAGCCATGCGCTCGAACCAGTTTAAAAAGATAACTTTCATAGGTTCAGTGTAGGAAAAACGGCCTCAGCCACGGTTGGAAAGCACTTCTTAAACACGGCTGCACACTGGAACGCGATCTGCCTGTGCTCTAGCTGTGTATCGGTATCAGCCCGCAACAGGATGTAATGCACCCAAGACCTTAGTGTCCCCTGCATGTAAAGGGTGGTAGGAGTACAGAGTGGCAGGATACGTCTAGCCGTCTCCTTGGCAACGCCCCGTTCCAATAGGGTGTCATAAAACAAAAAGGCATCAGCAATAATGCGACCAGCACCTGCTTGGAAGTCTTCCTGATGTTTTGGGTGTATGTCACTGATACTGTTCTGCCGATTTTTAGTGTCTTGGCGTCTGAAGTAGGGTATCTCAGCTGGTGCGGTCTTGCTGTAGCGAGTGGAATATTCTTGGAACGAAAAAGATCGGTGCCGCAGTATCTGAGCGGCAATGTCACGTTCTGTATCAATTTGAACGCACATATTGGCCATCTCAAATGGTGACCAATGCTTGTGCTTCACAAGGTATCTAAGCAGCCCTGGTCCGGTTTCCCAATTGTTTTCATTACTGGGATTACTAACCCGTGCCATGCGCACGATCAGCTTTTCAGCGTCTGGAGTTGCCCAGACCAATTCAACATTGCTCATGAATAAAGCGCAGAGATCAAACGTTGCAACGTATCTTTTTTAATGTGGTAATGCTTTCTGCAGGAGATGTGGTCTCTATCAACAGGAAGTTCCACCGAATAAAAATCTGTAGAACACACCGTACACTTTTTAACCCGTGTTACAGCTACTTCGTGCGAAGAACGAGTTCCACTGGTTGTTATGGCACCTTTACCTGAGGCACCGCAATTAGGGCACTCCATTATAAAGGCCCGCAAGTGCCGAGCTTTGCCAGCACATGAAGTTTTCTTAAGGCCCTATGGCACCTTTGCCTTACACGTTCTCTAGACATACCCAAGTCTTTTGAAACCTTTATGTAGGTCTGCGGCTCACCACCATCAAAAGCAAACACACGTTCCACGATGGTACGGTCCACGGGGTTTAGGGTCATCAATAATCTGTCAACGGTGTCACTGCAGAAAAGGTTGTCAAGCTTTTCCATGGGATGCTCACCATCAGTAATAAGCTCAACCAAGGTATGTTCTTGAGAATCCAGCCCGGTTCTAGGCTTATCCAAGCTAAGACAGTCTTCACTACGTTCCAGGTACTCCCGCAATCGCTTAGGGGGTGTAGCACAGTACTCTGCACTTTCCTCTAAGGTGGGCGGTCTACCATGTGACAACTCAAATTGAGGCGCCCACTGGCGCAGCTTTGCCAGTATTTCCCCGGCATGGGACGGAATGCGGATCATCCGGTCGTGGTAACTCAGGTAGCGACTAATCGACTGCCTGATCCACCAATAGACATACGTGGACAAGGCGTAACCACGCTCTGGGTCGAACTTTTTAATGCCGTGAGCAAGTCCGATGTTTCCTTCTTGTACAATGTCAAACATTTCTGTGCGCCTGGAACGTAATGTGTAACGTTTTGCAATAGAAACCACAAGCCTTAGGTTGCAGTTGATGAGCTTTTGATAGGCCCGCTTACCTGTCCTAATTTCCTTTTCGGTGGGATTTTCAGATGTAACCCAAACCTGTACCTGCCGCGCCAACAGTATTTCCTGCTCTTTATTTAAGAGCGGATACCGGACAATGTCCTTCAGATATTCACTAAAGCCGTCCATTAGTAAGAAACTTCTACAATGCTTGGCACGTAACCCATGCTGTCTTCGAGGCTACGTGCCACCTGACAAGCTTTTTCAATAGTCACATAGGAGCAGGCGTCTTCTGCTTTGTACGTTAAACAAACACCGTTGTTAGCTGGAAGTTTTTCGTAGTAGGCCGCAAGATACATGGTTTTACCTTGGCTTTTTGTTTTAAGTGCGTAGCGGGTCATCAGCTGGTAAGTAGTAGACTCAGGAAGAGTAGCACAGTACAAAGACTTTTACTCGCTACCTTCAGGAGCTTTACGTGACTTAATACGGCCTTCCACCCGTTTACGCACAGAAGCCCGCCAAGCAGCTTCATCCTTAGCAACTGCCTCGTTGTAAACCGCAGCCGGGTATTCCCGTTCCAATGCTCTGTAGACCGCGTTACGAATCCAGGCGGTGGGGCGTGTACCAGCCTTTTCAGCTAGGTCAAACAGCAATTTTGCCCTATGCGGATCAAGAAGAATCTGCATATATGTTTTATTTCCGTGCCTAATCGCCATCAAGTAGTAGCCCAGTAGATTTTAGTCTAGCATTGTGCTACCAAAGAAGCGCATTATCAACATGCTTACGCCAGCCAGTCTGCTGATCCTTACGAGCTTTTGTGCGTTGTTTACGGCAGCCCCGCCTTATTTCCCTAGCACCTTCAAGGAAATTGGCTGCGCGGAGCAAATCTGCAGTGCTGGCACGCGCTATTTCGTACTGCAAGAACTTCATAACTATCTGCCGCCCTGTCTCCGGTGGCATAGGCAGCATCCATCACTTCCGCAAGACTACGGTAACAACCTGTTTCCTGAGGGCTACGGAAGAACCATCCGTTAAGCGTTCGATAGATGCTGACCATGCTGCGCTACTTATTAATGGATCTCGGACCAACGCTTTCCTACAGAAGGTTCAGCTAGAGGCGGAATATCTCCCAGCCACTTAGCTTCGGCGCTTTCCATTACTTGTTTTAGCTGGTCCGCCCACTGCTGCGCCTTATCTTCACGAACAAGTAAGAGAATTTCATCGTGGATACAAGCTGCAATTTTTACTTCCTGTTCACCAGCTTCAAGAACCTTTGGCCAGAGGTTTCCTAGAGCGCATTTAAGGATGGCCGCACCAGCACCTTGAATTGGAGTGTTGCACCTTACCGTAAGGCGGTTCATGTCACCTGGCAGAAAGCGCCGCATATCAGAGCCTGGGATACGAATTTCGGCCCACCGGTTACTTGCTGTCTTTGATGCGTCTGCAGCATTCTGGTTTTGCCACTGCCTCACACCTGCATAAGTGCTCAACCATTGGTTACGAATTGTTGCAGCGGCTTCAACCGTCATGGTGACACCAGAGCTAGCAGCGTAATCACGCAAGCCTTTAGCGCCTGACCCATACAGCAAACCAAAATTGGCGCTTTTCGCAATCTGGCGAGTGCAGCCAATTGCCTCAGCGGTAACCGTGTGGAGGTCTTCACCAGCCTGGAACGCCTTGGTCATCTTTTCATCCTGCGCCACTGCTGCAGCGAGCCGAAGTTCCATCTGCCCAAAATCCGCATCCACAAGCAGCCAACCATCAGGAGCTTCAACACATTGCCGAAACTCTGTATCACGGGGAATTTGCTGGTTGTTGGGCTTGATGCAGGACATACGGCCTGATTCCGCTCCAAGCTGGAGGTAGCTGGCACGTACAAAGCCACCTGGGTCCATTTTTTCAAGGATCCCTTCAGCCATTTGACGACGCTTTTCACTTTTCTTCCACGCCAAATAGGTCTGTATGACATGGTGATCCGCAGCGTAATCCTGAAGTGCTGCCCTACTAGCACTAGGCTTACCTGTTTTATTGTCCTTTGGCACTGTCCCCAGAAGTGCTGTGAACTTTTCTAACAATTGCTTGGGACTACTTAAGTTAAAGCCTGCTTCTAGCTTGGTCCCACGGCGAGCATCACCCGTAGCTTTTGGCCTGAGGTTAAACGCTTTCGGCGCCGTTTCAATCTGTTCAATTTCAGCGTACCACTTCTCGTAGTCTGAGTCTTCGTGCCCCATTTGCGTGACAAGGTCTCGAAGCTTTGAAAGTCTTTGAGTATTTGCTGCTTCTCTTGGCAGCTTATGTTCCGCTGGAAGCGCATTATCAAGTTCCCGTAAAAAGTCTCTACCGAGCGCATGAATGTCGTGTTGGTAATCAGTACAAAGCTGCTCAAGACTGGTACGGTTCCAAGGAAGCCCGGTACGCCACATCTGGGCCATAGCGGGAAGTGCTCTGCACTCTAATGTATAAGCTTCAGACAGCCGTGCATTTTGTAGTGCTGCTGTAAGTGGATAGTCCAGCTGCAGCAGCACCTCAACATCTTTAGCGGCATAGACCAACTGGTCTCGACTTAAGACTGGAACGCTCCAATCAGACCGCTGCTGTTCCTTGTCGAGTTCAATTTTGAGAACACGTTTGGCCACATGGGCCAGTCCGTGTCTGAGGTTAGGCGTTCCATTGTGGTGGAGCTTACTGGCAAGCATGGTGCAGCCAATCCGGCCACGCACATAGATGTTATGTTCCTGCAACCAACCAAGATCAAACACTGCATTGTGCGCTAACCAGTAACGCTCACCATTGGTAAAGAACAGTCGGAGTTTTTGCCAGCCATCTGCATCTAGTTCAAAGCAGTCAATGATGACGATAGTTTTACTAACTTCGCATCCCAGCTGGATTAAACGGAGTTTGCCTATTTCAGGCTGTAGCTGGAGCGTTTCAGTATCGAAGGCGATAGAAATGGATGTCGAGATCTTCTGCAGATGCTCGACACCGAAAAACAAGTTGTAGTCAGACATGGGTGGTCTTCAAAGAAGTGTGTATTCAGGAAGTGGGCCTGTCCATTCGGACTCGTGTTGGCCTTCGGGACTGTACCATCCGCTGTCGTCTATACGCCAGCCAGCTGTGCAACGCTTAAGCGCCTTGTAATTTTCCCAAACAGGTTCTTCAGGAAAAGGGTTTCCGTAGTCGTGTTCCCAGTCGTGTTCGCTGATGCCGGTGGGTGTATACCAGCCACCTTCGTCAGCTTCCCAACCTTCTGCAGTGCGCATTTTCCAGAGCTTGTCTTCGTCGGCCATAGCGCGATCAACTTGAGCAGCGTTCACAGCGTAGTTATCGAACCAGGCCGCAACCCGAAGGTTGTAATCTGCGGCATCGCTCTGTGCGCAGCTTGGAACGTTCTTAAGTTTTACGCTTGCAAAGGTGCTGGTGTCAAGTGGGTGTGTAGACATGATTAAAGAGGAAAAGTTTCGTAAGAGGTTTGCAAGAGGTTTTTGATGATTACCTCTAGCTCTGCAACCCTATCATTGGAGTCAAGGTCGCAGACAATTGGGACTTCAGCTGTAAACCATTTGTAACCACAGGCTGGGCATTTACGGCCCCGCACAATGCTGCTTTCAAAACGAGGTTTGGTTTGAGTGACCCACCGATCACCTTTTTGCGGTGACCGGTTGCAGTCTGGACAGTTCATGCGAGAGGATCAGTCATCAGTTGTCCTCCTTTTGGGTAATGGGAGCTTCAGAAATCAGCTGTAACAGCGTGTCACGCTGACGGAGGCGGGTGGCGGCTTTGGCGGCGGCGGTGGCGGCGGTGGACCAAGCGGCGTAGGCGGCGGACCAAGCGGCACTAACGGTGGCAGAGGCGGCGGCACTGGCGTCGGTGGCGTCGGTGGTGGCGGTGGTGGCGGCAGCCTCAGGCCATTCCTTACCATCTGCTAACAGATCCATCCCTTCAATGACTGGGCCAATAACCGCTTGAATATCATCAGGAACGGGCGGCAACGCTCGCAGCTCTGCAGCAAGAAACTTCCAGCCGACGGGGCTCAGATCTTTACCGTCACATGCGACCGCCTGGGGAATTGCAGCAAAGAACGAAAGTGCTTCATCCGCTGGCAACCCCTCAAAAATAGATTCGGCAATACGGGTGACCATCAGCGGAATACCGTATTCGTTCTCGATAAATTCAGGATCGTCGCGACCGTTGGCAAGACAGCCGATACAACAGGTCTTGTAAGAGCCTTGCGCAACGCGATCAGCTTTAACGTGAGCAACGACTTCGGATTGAAGCTTTTGAAAGTTTTTAGTAATCACTGGTTGTTCCCCTTTTGTTGTTGTTGTCGATGATCGTCCAAGTCGTCAACCAACTTGCTCATCTCTAAATACCACTGGAAGTTCACATCCCTGCCTGCGTCAATCAGCCTGCCAGCGGCTAACACAAGTTCATGCAACCGTTTGGTTTTCCAAATGTACTCTGGCTCGATTCCAATAGGCGGACGAGAGGGGTTGGATTCAGTCATTGTTGTTCTCCAGTTGGTTGATTAGTTTAAGAAGTTCTTCTTCACTAGCTCCACCAATCAGTCGTTCAAGTTTCTCTTTAGGTGTTTCAATAAACTTCCACCTACGATGGTTGATTTTGCCATAGATAGTCTCATAGACATCGCCACCCACAGCGCCATAGATATCGCCATTGATGTCGCCACTTACAGCGCCATAGATATCTCCATTGACATTGCCATAGATGTGGCCAAAGACAGAGCGGACTCTCCAGCCCAGGGCATCCCCGTGCTCAAAACTAACAAGCTTTAGGACTTCTTCAAGTGTGATTTGTTTGGTCATCAGTTGTTCTCCTGTGTGGTGGGGGTGGTTGAACGTGTCATTCAGGGGGAGAGGCGATGCAGGTGTTTGCGTTTTCTTTGATCAATTCAATCGCTTCACTGATAGATAAATCAGGAAAGTCTCTGATGTCAAAATTTCCAGTGGCTAACCAGAAAACTTCATCGGGGTCACAAAATCCCGTCTCAACATCACGCCAGCCAAAGCCGGTCATTCGATCCACAACTGTGATGGATCCCCATGGTGCGTGATGAGCATGTTGACTATCGCCGTCATACATTTGAACATCGTTAAAAACCAAGTTTGCAAGCTTTTGTGTTAGGTCAGTCATTGGGTGTTGGTTAGTCATGAGATGTAAAGCAGATGAATTGTGCAAGAATGTTGTCATGAAGACGACCACATGCTTGCCATTGTTGTGGAATCCACCACACCGAAATTGCCACCATAATGAGCAATAGCAATGGAATAGTCATTTTCATCAGTTGTCCTCCTGCGTGGTGGTGGTGCGGAAAAACTTGATTGAAACGTTTTCAATGCCTGTTCTCTGGTACTCACTGATACCAGTATGTCCATTGAAGATATAGTCTCCTAAGAGTGTTCTTTCTACCTCTAATAACTCAACACTTCCTTTTTTAATGCCTGAAACAAGTTGACCTAAGAGGTTCAAAGTCTCTTTTTTGTGTTGCTCGTAAAGTGGATCAAGAAAAGTTTTAGGCATCAGCTGTTCTCCTGTGTTGTTGTTGTTGGGCGC
>Ga0181399_1000401_pt1 | contig 16062 bp, 19 predicted proteins | sample 22SPOviralmetaG_FD_130128 | JGI IMG/M metagenome (GOLD analysis project Ga0181399, IMG submission 130128) | Marine viral communities from the oligotrophic San Pedro Time Series (SPOT) site, San Pedro Channel, CA, USA - 22 SPOT_SRF_2011-05-21 | ecosystem: Environmental > Aquatic > Marine > Strait...
CATGCCGTAGAGAAATCATTCACAAATCTCTTATGAAGATTAACATGAACATCACCAGTACAAATAAGAGCAATCTGAACTACATCCCAATCGTAAGGAAAGTGTGCATAGAAATCAACCCAAGTAAAATTCCAAAAACGTACTAAGTCTAAACTACAATCATCCTCCATGATAACCGCATAAGGACTATCAGAAGTCTCTAGATAGTGCTTTAGTGCCTTGAGGTGGGACGTAGTGCATCCAACCTCCCCAGAGGACATCATAGGGGGATAAGTGCCCTTGATAATATCACTCAGGTCATCTTCTCTACCATCATAAGCAGAGATACGTTCATAGTTTTCAACTTCCCAATACTTAAACTGATCCTCCATATACTCACGTCTTTCTGGTTGCCCGTCAAGATTGAGATAATAAATTGGACCAATTCCCTCAAGTTTGAATACTGCTTTATTTTTATCCATTATAAAACCTCCCAATGTTCAGGGAATAAATCTTTAGTATTTAAATGTGCATTGTTTGGACCGAACCACTGCTTAGGAGCAATAACTCTTCCACGATTTGCCAACCAGGCACCCCACCAAGAGAAGGTGGAGTTAGCAATGATAAAATCACTACATTGAGTCATCATGTATAGATCATGATAGGGTCCTGCTGCTTGAGAAACAATAAATCTATTATCCACGAACAATGCTTGTTCCATACACCAGTTAGGATCATCACTAAAAATAACCACTTGCCGATTAACATCAAATTTTTTTAGTGCTTTTTCATAGTAATCAAGACTTAGATTATAATGATTATCAGAATTGATTAAGAAGTCACCTCTACGAATGTGTAGAGCAATTGGATCATCATAGATATCTTCAATAATATCACTACATTCATCAACAATCTGTTTTTTAAATGTAAACTGAGTTCTTACCTCATCAGCACCGTGTTGAAAGTATTTCTCTGTCTGAAAAAAACCATATAAAGTAAAATTAAATTGATTGCTTGTATGAAAAACATTCCTATCAAACTCAAATCCCTTTTCAGAAAGAATATTATTAGTTCTAAGAAGACCTACTTTATCAGGTTTAATATCAAAGCAATCAAATAGTTCAATTCTCAATCGATTACCTAATACATCAACAACCACTTCATCATGATTCGGAATTGTAAATAGAACTCCAATTTGCCTAGCAATTCCTAAAGTTGCAGCATACTGAAACATCTGATTACCAAGTTGACCAAGTGTACCGAGATGGTCAAATCCAATCATAGATACTCCTTTTTCATTTCATTATACACTTTTCTAATACCAACATCAATAGTAGTCTTAGGAACCCACCAGTTTAAAATATAATTGTCTGCTTCATTTCTTTTATCCATCTGAACACTGTCTTTTGCTAGACCAGGTTTGATCTCAATATCATAATTACCATCAATAGCAAAACATCCTTTAATAATAGAGGCAACTTCTTTAATTGTCTCTGACCTGAATGATGTAATGTGAAGTGGATCTTCTGGTTTGAAGTCAGTATAGTTTTCCATAACTGTCTCTAATGCTTCGCAGCAGTCTTCAGCATAGAGAAACTGTCTCTCTTCAGTGCCATCAGTCATCATCTCAAATTTACCATCTTCAAATCCCTTACGGATGAAGTCAGTGATCACATGAGCCTTCTCCATATCTTTTTCAATACCATAGACATTCCAGAACTTAACAGTCAGTCCTTTGAGTGCAGTAGTATGCAGTTCTCCAACACGTTTCATTACACCATAAGGAGAGTAAGACATGTTACTCATTTGAGATGAAGCAAAGACAAATCTCTTTTTATATTTGCCAAGTAAACGAAAAGTATTTGCCATCATACGAGTATTGTTATTCACAAATTCAAACGTATGCTGATACTTCTTTAGATATCTTGAACCACCAACATCAAAAGCCAGAAAGAATACAAAATCAGCGTGTTGAATTGCATTCTCTACTACAGTGTTAGGTGTCACTCTTAAATCAAATTGAACACCATTTACAATATCAACATTGCTTACATGATGTCCTTTATCTTTTAGGTACTCTGATAGGTAAGCACCGATCTGTCCAGCAGATCCTAGAATTGTAATATTCATTTTTTAATCCAATCCAAAACATCAATCTTGGGAGTCCAACCAAGAATTTCCTTTGCCTTATCTATATTAGCAAAAGTCGTCTCCATTTCACCATCTCTCTTTGGAATATACACTTGATTATCAGAAATTAAATCTGCAATCTCCTGAACAGAAACACTATTACTACTACCAATATTAAATACTTGGCCATAGTATTCATCAGGAATATCTGTTATGGCAGCAAGAATATTTGCAGAAGCAACATCCTTTACATGAACAAAGTCCCTCTTCTGAGACCCATCACCCACAATCGTAAGAGGATTGTTTTCATTTTTCTGCCTCAAAAAAATACCGATGACTGGTGCATATTGACCAAAAGCAGGTGACCTTTCCCCATATACATTGAAGTATCTGAATACAACTGTCTTCAGTCCATACAGATCTGTATACATTTTACAAAACTTTTCTGCTGCAACTTTAGATGCAGAATACGGATTCAGACAATCATCAGGTTGAGTTTCGACATTAGGATACGAGTTCATACCATACCCAGAAGATGTTGAAGAATATATAAATTTCTTTACACCCTCTTCTCTAGCACATTGTAAAACGGTTGTAGTACCAACACAATTTTTTACAACAGTTTCAATTGGATTTTTAATTGCAGGTTGAAGACGTGACTCTGCTGCTAGATGAAAAACATAATCAATGTCTGTCATGCAGTTTCTCATTATTTTATAATCAGTTACATCTGCATTAATATTAATAGCATCTCTATTCCAATAGAACTCTTCATTACTTGCACTTTCATTATCAACACATACGACCATGTGTCCCTGCTCAAGTAATGCATCCACCAGATTAGATCCGATGAATCCTGCCCCTCCAGTTACTAAACTTTTAATCATAGTTCTCACATGCCCTTGGTAAAATTGATTTAAAAATATCTGTTTTTAGTTTTGTAGTAGAGTAATTATGATTTTCTCTATCCAACCAAACAATCTCTATATCTATATCAGAACCACTATATCCACCATTCTTATAATCAGTACCAATAAATCGGATATCATAATCATCAAGATAAGATAGAAATGTTTCTTCTGCCTGATAAACTACAATATCATCAACATATCTAATAGCACGAAGAATCTCCTTTCTTTCCTCAAGAGTTTGTACTGGTTTGAGTTTATGTGGTCTAGCCATTGAAGGATCTTCGTGAAGAGCAATTGTAAGATGATTACAATGTTGCTTTGCTTCAGAAAACATTCTGATATATCCAGGATGCATAATATCAAATGCACCAGCAATAATACCTTTCTTCAATGGTTGTGTTTTGATCCAGTCTTCTACATTGACTCCTTTGTCGTCAATGAAGATATCTGCTGTAGGTTTATGAAACATTGGTTCCAATTCATTATACTTAACTCCCCATTCAGTAAGCATATCTGTAGTAAGTTTGGTCCAGTCTTTACCAGATCCCCTACCTCTAGCAGTCATAATAATAATATGATTACCTTCATCAAAGAGTCGATTAACCGTCTCTACCATAAAGACAATCGGAGTAGAGTCCCAGTATCTTTGCCCATGACCATCAGGATTGCAGGGAGTATTACAGATAGTTCCATCTAAATCAAAACAATACCTCATACAACTCCATGAAGAAAAATTTGATGAACACATTCTACCACACCATAAGACTTACTCGCAATATGATAGTTCCACAGAGAATTGATTGCCATAGTTCGGATTCTGTTGTTAGATTCAAATCCAGTTAAGACACCATAATTAACTTTATTTTCTTCACACCAACTCAGGCAGTTCAAGATGTTTTTTGATTCTCCACCAGAACTCATCAGAACAACAAGAGTTTCATCCTCAACATAATACTCTAAGAACTTTTGATATGCATTCTCATACCCAAAGTCATTTGTAAGCATCGTAAGCATTGATGGATCGGAGAGAATCGAAACTTTCTTACCCCTGAACTTCATATAATCCTGCGAGATGTGAGATGCAACTGAACTGCTGCCTCCATTTCCCAGGATAATAATTCTACTATGATTTTTAAATGCTTCCTGAAACTTCTCAAACTCATTGCCCATATGGGCACATTCAAGAACTTCAATATACTCTTTAAATGGATTCACCGCACACTCCTTCTGGTGATAGATTTATTTTAACAGATTCATAAGGAATATTCAAGTTATCCTTATCAGAGAACACTAAGAAGAATCCTCCATTGCCTGCGCCACATAATTTATGCGACAAGACAGATGAATTATTTTCCAAAGCAAAATCAATCTCTTTAATTTTTTCGTTCTCACATATTGAACTACTTGTGTTCTTCTTCTGTTGCCATCCCTGATTCAGATAATCAAAGAATGATTCATAATTTTTTTGAATAAGATCTTCATATGCAGAAGCAACCGTATTCAAGATTGGTTTTACCTTTTCCAAATTGTCGGTCACATTCTTGAGAATCTTCTTAGAGTTTCGAGTGACACCAGTAAAGACAAGATGAATATCATACTTATCAAATAGTTCCGTTGAGAGAAACTCATACTTGATACAATCACTATTCATGAATTCAATTCTTTTAAATCCACCTACACCACATCCATATGGGTCTTGATATCCACAGTAAGGATTGTAGATTCTCTCAAGTTCATATGCCAACTTACATATCTCACTCTCCGTCATTGTAATTTTCAAGAATAGGCAACATGCCTTGATTAGACTTATCGTATAAGATGATGATGATGCAAGTCCACTACCTTGAGAATATGCATCACTAGTAAGAGTAACCTGCACTGGTGGCATATCAAAATACTCAAGTACAGTTCTTACAACTTCATTTTGTATATCTCCAACCTTGGAGACTTCTTCTCTCTTTGAATAATTAATGATATATTTGTGCTGTTCTTTATTGAATCCAATTTTATCTTGACTAATAGTCACGTATGTTTTTAGATCGCATGTGAAACTAATCACAGCACCATACCCATACTTCTCTACAAAATAAGGATTATCGGTAGAACCTCCAAATAAAGAGATTCTCAATGGACAACTAGCAATTAACATACTTTTTCAAATACTCTTGATTAGAATAATATTTTTTCAACTCTTCACCAGACATATTCTGAATTGATTCCCATACCTCAAAATTTTCTCTCATGTATGGATTACCTTGAACAGAATTTGGCCAAGAGTTTTTACCTCGACTGTGCTCCAGGTGATAGACCTGATGATCTATTCTACCAGTATTATATCCCATTTTCTCAAATCTATAGAATCTTTCCTTATCCTCAGGGGAAGAACCTCTGAAGTTTTCATTCTCCATCCCTGCCGCAACATAAGACTCTTTGCTTACAAATTGAACATGTCCGTACTGAGCATCGTACATCTTTGACTTATTATCAAGGATATCAAAATTAAAATCGTTAGAGAGAAATTCACTAACATCATCATCATTAACAAATACTTGTCTCTGATACTCACCAAACCCATATGGATATACAATATCATATCCATCCATAATCATCTCAACAGACTTTAGATATGTTTCTTTCTTAAAAAGAACATCACAATCATAATTAGCAATAACTGGAGTCTGTGCCATATCAATCATTTCATTGAGAATCTTCATGCGATAGAACACAGGGTCTTCAGATCTCTCAAAGATATGAGTAAGATTTTTTAGCGCATCTCCAAGATACTCTTTAATCTGAGGCAAAACTTCTTTCTGAAACACAGACTCTATATCAACCTCTTTAACAATGACTTTAGTATCAAAGTTTTCAAGAATATAACAGAGAACTGTGATGACATTACGCATCCTATCTTCACTCTCAATCCTCAGTGGAATGATGAATGTGCAATTTTTTAGATCAATCATTTTGTGCAGCAGAAATATGCGGACTCATCCCATCCTTTATAACCAGGGACATTACCCGAGTATCCTGCACCTCTGACAATGTAGTTAAACAGATATCCAAAATGATTCTCATCATGAAGTCCTTCCTTAAAGATTTTGAATCCTACAGATTCAATCTTTTCTTTCCACCAGGTGGCAGGAAACACAGATTGGTGAAGAGTAAAGAGTTTACCTTCATATCCAATTGTTCTATCTTCGGGGGCAAAAGGTGGCACCATGTCCTCACCTTTTTCATTCCTAACATCAGGGACAAGAGACACACCAAATACACAAAGACCACCTCCCTTCAGATGTTTGAATATATTCTTGAGCATGTTATCAACATCATCAGGTGCGATATGCTCAAAGACTTCTTCAGAATGAATAAAATCAAACTCCATAGGTTTATCACCATCATAGAGTTGATAATCTTTCGTAATATCACACAGAAACAGATTTTTATTGTGGTACTTATCCCAGTTCTCTTTACCAACTCCTTTCAGAGAGTTGCTACTACCCTCAAGTCCTACACCAATATCACCTCTATTAATAAAGTCAACGACGAACTGGCCACCAGCACACCCAAGGTCCAGCATAGAGATCTGTTCATTATCAAATCCATGCTTGACTTCTTCAATCAGTCCCTCTGATGTAAAGTTATCTCTAATCGCACCAACCGGACAGATATGATCCGGAGAATCATCTGCTACTTGCTTCGTTGCTTCTAATGTAATCATTTTTTTACGTAAATCAGATCGTTAAAGTTGTTCAGTTCTTGTTCACAATTGATTGGTTTTGGTATAATCACCTTTGATTTACACCCACTCATCCACCATGCAAGTTCATCAAAAGAACTGGCATATGTACCAACAATTGTAGCACACTTGGAAAGTATCAACAACTCAATAAAAGCATCAGTGGTCAATTGAATATCATCATGATGCCCAGACTCAGCTAGTCTAGGATCATTAAATATTTGTCTGTCATATGTAATGACGCGATCACCATACCTATTTAAAAAATATTGTTGAACATCAGAATTGTCAGAGCAGAAAAAGAATTTTTTGTGTTCCGCTATTATATCTATCTCACTTTCAAAGATGCTGTTATTATGAAAAACTCTTTTTGAACAATACCAGGATCTAATATGAACACCAACCATGTTATCCGAAGATTCGGTAAACTCATTCACATAATCAAGAATGTCCTGATTGATGTCTAATGTTTCAAGTAGATTGAGATACTTATCCACAAAATATTGTGGAGTCTTCTCATACATCAAATCAATTGTCTTGTAATCATCAATGTATTTTTCTTCTTCAGGGTCAACATGCAATCTCCAATCTTCTGGATAAGGATTCACGACATCATCAACTTTGGAGATAGATGGAAACAGAAATGAAATCGTATCATGTGGTGTATATACCTTGTCATGTTGCGCCATGGCACTCATCAGATTTTTGATTCTGTTAGCAATGCCAGCATGACTTACAACTGTTACTTGCATCAAATTACCTCCCAACCTTCAGGATATAAATCATCAGTGTTGATATTTGAGAGACCAGGACCATACCACGGTGTAGGAGCAATAACTTTACCGTTACCCAACCACGCACCCCACCAACTGAAGGTGCTATTAGATACGATAAAGTCTTTACACTTTGATATTAAGCAGAGATCAAAGAACGCTTTCTCAGACACAATATCAACATCATTATAGATAAAATTATCCCCAACAAAATGATTCTTAAATCTATCTACATCATTTGAGCAGACAATATATTTTCTATCTTTACCAAACATTTTAATGGCTCTATCAAAGTATTCCATTTCAATGTTTCTATGATTATTACTACAATTAGGATAGTCAAAACTATCATTATAGAATCTCAAACAAATTGAAACAGGATCATCCTTAAGATGCTCCCCAAACTTTTTTTCTACCTCTACTTCAATCTCTTTCTTAAATCTAAAATCTAATCTAATTAGTTTTTCAGCATTCTTAAAGTATTTTTCAGTTTGAAAATACCCATTCAAAGTGATATGATTGGGACATTGCCCAAATAATTCCTCACAAAACTCATGTGAATCATGTAGTTCTACTTCATCCCCATTTATCAATCCATATCTATCACCACAGTGCAACATTTCAAATCCCCTTGGAAGATCACAATTCTCAGGGATTCTAAAATCAAACCCACACTGTTTAGCAATACCTACTAGGGCAGAATACTGAAACATCTGGTTTCCCAGTCTCCCATTTTTGCCTAGATTATTCATCCCAATCGTCATAAAACTATCCCCGCATTTTGTTCCTTGAGTCTGTCATCAATTATATCACCAATATCCAAGGAATAAAAGGCGTGCCATCCTCTCTGATTTCCAGTATACCAGTGATTACAATCACCCCTATCCATCTTTACTGTTTTCCAATACTCTCTAGATTGTAATTGATAATGATTCAAAAGCAATTCTGGATCTTCTTCATTCGTCTTATATGATAAATTAATAGTTTGACCACTATTAAATGCATCATGAACAGCAAACTGTTCAATACCAAAGTCAGTATTTACAATACACTTAGGAGCATCTAAGTTCTGCCACTCTGGTTCATCCTGTCCATTTGGATTGGCATGACTATACAACGTAGCCCAGACTCTCATATTGTATTCTGCTCTTATATTAAAGTTATTAACAATGCCACCCTCAGGATGTTCAATAAAATCATTAGAGTTGAACCATACCCAGTTGGTGATTACTCTACCATAGTTCTCATACTTCTTGAGAATCTTTTTAATATCAACGACCTTTGGACTATACAGAAATTCATCTACATCAACTTGGGCAATCCATTTAGACTCTTTTGCAATAGGAAGAAAATACTTGTTCGTAACATGAATCTGTCTACCAGTGAATCTTTCTTCAACATCACTCTTAAACAGTGTCACATATCCAGAGTCAATATAAGGTTGCAGGATCGGCCGATAATCATCATCACTAAAGTCATCTACCAGATAGATGTGATCTGCTCCATGTAACTTATAGTGTTCAACCCATTCTTTCAAAGTCCAACTTTCATTCTTGAACATTGCAGCAACTGAAAAATAATACTTATGACTCATCTATTAATACCATGCTTCTTGAAACAATACTGAAACTCTTCTTCAATCTCATCCTCTGTCACCTCTGCCATGAGAGTATCAGTGTCTCTGACTCTGTTTGCAATTAAGGTATCATTATAGAAGATTGGCATACCATAGTTTATCATATTATGGTAATAAAAATCCACATCTAGTAACATTCTAAGTTCAGGATCATACCTCACAGTCACTTCTTTTTTGATTGCCGTCACAGACACACCACCAATAAAATTGTATCCAGGATATAACATAATCTTATCATCCCATTTAGGATACATTGGATTAAAAAATGTATTTCCATCATCGCGAGTATGAACAGCCCCACATGCAAACCACTTAGCATCTGAGTTTGTCATTGCATGATACGTCTTCTCTACTGCTTCTGTATCATAGAAGAAATCATCTTGCTGAAAAATTTTAATAATTTCACCACTACAATTATCAATAGCATTATTAGTATTGATAGCTGGATTACCTCTACCATTCTCATTACGAATATAGTTGATGTTTAAATCATATTCATTCTCTTTACAATAATCTTCAATTACATCAGTCTTGCTATGGTCGGAAATAACGACTTCAATATCCTTAAATGTTTGAGCAGCAATAGTTCTGAACATGTCATCCAGAACTTCCACTCCCCTACCGTAATATTCAAATGTAGGACATGCTATTGATACCTTCATCTTTTTACAATCATTTCTCCATGTAGTCCATTACGAAGAACCTCAAACTCATAGTTGTTCTTCTCAATCCATTCTTTACATGCAAGTCTTTCGTGTGCATCATAGTCAGGTTCGTGTCCATGCCAATCATCAAATCTCATATAGATTTTATCCCACTCACACTTATCAACAAACTTCAGTGATGAAACTGTTGGTTCATAGATATCAACATCAATATGCACGGCACAAATCTTACCAACTTCATAGTCTTTTGGTTCGGTAAGGTTATGAACATCTTCAACCACAATACCAATGTTATCAAATTGTGAAAGATCTTCAATCACACGTTCGTATGTTTGAGGATACTCGGGACCATCAAGACAGAATGCACCTTCATGCCAACCAGCATAATCAGGGATGAATTGTGAAGTTTGCTCTAGTCCTTGAAAGTGATCAAATCCATGAATCCTCTTATCGGGATTGATAAAAGCAATGTCTCTAATCGTTCCTCCACATGCAACACCGAACTCCAGAATATCACCATCAAGATTCATGCTCTTCAAAATCGCAGCCCACTCAATGTGAGTCATGGGATGAACAAGAGCATCGCATGGAAACACATTGTCTTCCTCAGACCAAGAGGGTGGTTCATATCCTACAGCACCGGTATTCAGAAGATAGTGGTTCTTCTTATGATATTCAGAGATGGTTTTCATTGCCTCAGCACTACCAGTCATATCATCATCAGTCACATTCTGAAAAATGTTCATGAAGTATGGTGTGGAATGATCAATATCGAATTTCATTTTTAACTCCTTAACTAATTACTACGCCAGATGGCAAATTGCCATGATATCCAAATGGGATGATACCCACGTTAATGTTTAAAGTGCTTTCGTGAGAGAAGTCTTTTGCTACCTCAACAGGAGCGAACTTACATCCTTGTTCTTCGTATATATGTCTGTTGTGAACACAGATATTTCCATCCTCGTTCCAGTTCACACCACCAAACATTTTGTAGAAATTATTCATGGCAACCACATCAAATGGAACCTCTACATTATTAGGAACCTCAAGAAGTTTCTTACTTCTTAAAGAAAAACCACCATTACCAACATGGATATGTTCACCAAAAGGAGTTACAAATCCTTGTTCTCTCCATGGCCATGGAGCTCCAATGTAATCGTAGTCTAAGAAGTCATCTCTCCATGCATCAGGATTGATGATAAATCCATCATGTTGAATAGTTAAAGCAAAGTCAGTATCAACTACCTCATTCAGGTGGTAGATCATGTACTTAGCATAGTCCTTCATGTTAGTGATAGGAATACTAGATTCAACACACTTGATACCATCTTTGAGAAGTTCTTCACCTCTCCCCTCAATGACTTGTTTGGATGTGACAAACTTAACATCACCAAACTCAGCAAAATTCAAACAGGTATGAATTGCCTTAATGGTTTCTTCTAAACCATTGTCTAATTTTTTTTCAATCTCACCATCTTGTACATCCTCAGTTGCAATCTTTGACTTGTCCCAAGGGACATACAGAGTGAATAATGTAACTCTCTTCAGGTCTAACATTTTAGTTTTTCACATAACGGGCTTTGAATCTATCTACAGCAGTAGATGTGATGTCTGTCATATAGTATACAGCAAAACTCTTCCTCATCTTACCATCAGGAACTTGGATGGGATCTGGGAATCCATGCCATGAGTTTTGTGTAGTATCAAATAGAATAGCTCTATTGAACTTGGGTTCAATAATCTTGACTTTCTCTAATGGTTTGTTGTTTCTCTCATCATGCGACCATAACTCTAGACCACCACCCCAGGCAGAATCGTAGTCTTCTTCAAGATAGATGATGAGATTTAGTTTCCTCTGAAGATTTAGTTTAGGATGAATAGAGTAATCTAGATGGAGTGCTAGATTACCACCTGACTGGTGCATGTGCCAACCACCACCATGTAAACCAATATCAGGATAAAGAGGTGTGACTCCAGTGATAGTAGATATGTGATTAACAAACCCTACTGATAGTAAATTTGAGAATGTCTTGTAAGTCAGAGTAGGAAACCTATTCCAGATATTACAAGTTTTCTTTTCAGCAATCCAACCCTGATAATGAACCACATCTTCTGATGATTCATAGTCAATAAACTGCTGACTCAACTCCTTAGCATCTTTGATATCTAAGAAGTTATCCATGATCCAGTGATTGAATGGGTCACTACTAAAATCAAGGTCATGGGTATTGAACATCAAACAATCTCCGGTTTGTCATCGTAGAAAGAGTGTTGCTTTCTATACTCTCGATATTCTTCTTTACAATCAACACCAGACATAATTATACCATGAGTATCAATATACATCCAGTCATCGACAATATTATCATCTCCTCTCCAATAACCATTAGAACGTTTATAGTCATTCCAATACTTAGGAGCAATGATAGTCTTTGCTTTGGTGTTGGTCCAAGCAGGCCAAAAAGCAAAGGTAGATGAGGTCAAAATAGAATGAACAGCATTGTTCAAAATAGAATAGTCAATACCAATAGGTCCACCCTTATATTCATAAAAACCAGAACCTTGTAGGTGTGCTAATGGATCTTGTGAGTCCATAGCAGATGCACCGATGACTGGTGCCCATGGAATGTATGCTCTGGCAGTATCAGGATCATCAGTTATCACACCAAATTTCATGTTTGGATTTTGAATCAACATTTTTTGAGCCGCCAACTTGTAATATTCAGATGGACACCAGGCAGAAGTAATTAGATACTCACCACCTCTAAACTGAATAACACAGAAGTTGTCATTAGAGTATTCCGTAATCGTAATATTTGGTTTCAACCATTCAGTAATATCAGCACGACGATCATTAATATATCTCAACCTCTGAAAAGTTCCATCAACCTTTGTATTATCAGGAATAGTTTCATACAACAACTCATCATAAAACATGGCATCTTCATTAGACATGGCATGGAGACCAAGAGGATACTCATCAGTCCTCTCTCTAGCATAATACTGAATTCCATCAGGCAACACAGATGGTTCCTGTCCCTCCTGATGAGTTACACCACCAGTCACAGGATCTCCCCAATCAATATTAGTGAGAAACTGACAACCCTTAAAAGTTTTGAGACCAACTGTGGAAATACTAGATTTACCTTGACCACTGTTAGTGATATCTCTGCGTACTCCCCACCTAAACCCCCTGTGCTCTGCTATACATCTAGGAGCAACAATATTCCATAACTGGTTTCCTAAACCAGAACCATTATAAATTTCAGATACAATCATTTAATCAAATGTGCATATTTTACTTGGTTATCAATTATATATTGAGGGAAAGAATCATCAATTCTTACAGTCCTATAACTCATATTTCCCCTACTCAATACATCTTTCCCATTCTTTAGATTGTCAGATACACCATCAAGAACTTGAGGAACGTTGAATTGTGTATCACAGAACGAGTTAATCTTTTGTTTTACATGTTCAGCATCTCCACAATATGTGAAGTGCCAACCAGCATTAGTAATGATTGATCCTGTTATTTTACTTTCATCCTCCGTGCCTTCTCTTATATCATCTACTGTAGTTTCTTTCATGAACTTGTAAGTAGCTGCTCTTGAACCAAACCATGAATCAGTATAAAGATTATTCAAGTATCCATGATATGCAGACTGTTGGAATGTAAAATGTGTGTCGTCAGATATCCACTCTAAGGTGTGTTCAATTACCTCAGGACTAGGAATCTCATCTCCATCACTCAGCAAAAGTAGATCATCATCCTCAAAGATATCCAAGTCCATGACAGCATTTCTTGAATAGATTTCACGATGCCAAGGTCCTTCAAGATCAGGTATCTTGATTTGATTATGAATAATCTTATGCTCCCATTTAGCAAACCTTTCTTTATTATTCAGATAATGACTTACCTTTGGTTTACCAGAGAATGTAATGTCTCCTTCTGTGATTACAAAATAATCACAATACTCATCTAAGATATTAAATCTAATCTCAAGCAATTCAACTTCATGATTGAAGATGATACAATCATATATCTTCATTAATTGTCTCCCAATACTCTTGCTAATGCTTCTGTTTTAGCAGCATTATACTCCTCTGACTGCCATGCATTCCCATTACTAGCATTCTTGTAATGGATTACAAAGGCATCTTCCATGTGATCATCAGTCTCAAACTTAATCAAGTCAATGAAAGTTGGTTTTGGAAAGCGATACTTAGCAGCATACCATACCATATAGTTGAAACAATCCCAGACATACTGCCAGTGATTTTCTCTTTCTTTTTGATGTGGGAAAGTCTGAGTATCAGAGTGTTGATAATCAAGGATAACAAACTCTTTTTCTTCAAGATTCACATGCATGGGCGAACACCCATTGAATCCCATCTCAATAAAACCTTCTGGTGGTGTGTGCTTATCACCAGAGTCAGCATCTCTCTGGATACTAACCTGATCAATGTACTTGATCTTCAACTGATCTTTGTAATCAAGAAGATAGCGGTGACCTTCACCACCAACATCACAAGATTGACCATTAAATACACCAAGACTCCACTTCAATTCAGATGGGTTAGGCATATTGGGAATGTCTGCAATAACAAAACCATTCCAAGGATACCTCAGTACAATCTCTCCTCTATCTTCCTCACCAGTATACTTTCTGGAGTAACGATAGGAAGGAATGAAAGCGAAGTTATGATTAAACATCATATCTTCAATGGATATATTCTTGATGAAGAACATATCAGAGTCAATAATCAAAGAAATACAATCATTCTTGGTGATATAATGTTTCCAACCCCAGGTATAAGCATACCCACAGACCTGACTACCATCACCAGTAAAGGAATCACCTTCAAACTGTTTGTAACCATTAATATATTGTAGTTCTGGATCTAAATCAACTCTTATACATTCTACACCAATCTCTTCACATACATCAAAGATTTCCTGAATCCTTTCGGGGTAATACCCACTGAAAGGGTTGGAACCTGCTCTCTCATTATTAAAAACAATGAACTCAAAATCATCTTTGATATGCTCCTTCAGACTCTCATACTGTGGTTTGATGAGGTCTGGCCTGTTGTGGGAGTAAGTATAAATCTTAATCATTTTTCAATCTGTGTCACAATCCAATTATAGGTTTTACGAATACCCTCTTCCAAAGTCTGAGAATAGTCCCAACCAAGATTCTCACGAATCAAATCATTATTAGAATTACGACCACGAACTCCAAGAGGTCCATCAATATGGATCTTAGAAACTTCTTTTCCTGCAACTTTAGCAGCAGTCTCTACAAGTTGATTAATAGTTACCATCTCTTCAGAACCAATATTAACTGGTCCCATGAAGTTAGATTGCATCATTCTGTAAGTTGCTTCAACGCATTCGTCAATGAACAGGAAGGAACGAGTTTGTAAGCCATCTCCCCACACTTCGATTGCTCCACCCTGCTCCGGGAGGTAAGCAACCTTACGGCAGATTGCAGCTGGTGCCTTCTCTCTACCACCGTCCCAGGTCCCTTCAGGACCAAAGATGTTGTGATACCTAGCAATCCTAACAGGGATGCCGTGGTTGCGATTGTAAGCAAGGTAGAGACGCTCACTGAAGAGTTTCTCCCATCCATACTCGGAGTCTGGGTTTGCAGGGTATGCTGATTCTTCACGGCAATCTGGATTATCAGGATCTAGTTGATTATGCTCTGGATACATGCAAGCAGAACCAGAATAAAAGATTTTAGTGGGTTGATCCAAAGCAGGACGATTACATTCAGTCCAGTCCTTAACTACACCATCAAAGGTCACATTCAGTTTACGAACTTCTTCAAGAACATTTAAGTTAATAGACACAGAGTTGTGCATGATGTCTGCATCGTTCTCGCCAGTGAAAACAAAACCAGCACCACCCATATCAGCAGCAAACTGATAAATCTCATCAAAAGGTTCAACGTATTGATAAGGTACGTTTGCATTATAGTTGCCCGAATATCCCTTGAATTGGATAACTTCCTCAACAAATTTTACGTCACGCAAGTCTCCCTGAACAAATTCATTTGCTTCAGTCTCAGAAAATTCTGGATACTTAAGATCAACACCACGCACCCAGTATCCTTCGGAACGTAGTCGTTTAACCATATGTGAACCAATAAATCCACCTGCACCCAATACCAGTGCAGTCTTCTTATAGTCAGACATTAATAAAAAAGTTTCTTCTTATGTA
>Ga0181399_1000405_pt1 | contig 15966 bp, 29 predicted proteins | sample 22SPOviralmetaG_FD_130128 | JGI IMG/M metagenome (GOLD analysis project Ga0181399, IMG submission 130128) | Marine viral communities from the oligotrophic San Pedro Time Series (SPOT) site, San Pedro Channel, CA, USA - 22 SPOT_SRF_2011-05-21 | ecosystem: Environmental > Aquatic > Marine > Strait...
CAAAATGTGCAATTCCACTTTGAGGCATTTGCTCTATGAATTTTGTCTCTATGTCCTCCTTTATCAAATGCTTCCTCTAGGAAATGGTTTAAAGCTGTAGTTGCCTTACCTAATTTAATTTTTCCAGATGGTGGAGAAAATGTTTGTATTCTTGGAATTGTATAATCAGGATGACTCATCACCTTTCTTTTTACAATAAAGAATTCAATATTAATATTATCTAAAGGAACATTAAATTGCTCAGCAAAGAATTTCTTGTATAAGATAAGTTGAAATTGCTTACTTTCATCTTTTTTAGCCATATCATTCCATCCACGAGTTGACGTTTTAATATCGATAATTTTAAATGTATTCGTTGGTTCATGATACATTACAACATCTAAGTATCCCTGGTAAATAACGTTGTTATTGAATTTATTTGGTGGGAGTATAACAGGTACTTCACATCCAACTAAATACCATCCTCTTTTACTAAAGTGTTGGCCTCGTTTTTTAGCAAATGTTCTAATAATTTTAACTCCATCCTCAAAAAATTCTCTTAATTCTGTAGATGTACTAAAATGTTGGTTATTGTTTTTCTTATATTGAACTTTATACTCATCTCTCAGAGCATTTTCAAACATTTCAACTAGATTCTTTCTATCAGCTTCAGCAGCACTTTCTTCATACATTACATCTAAATAATATTGTAGTACTTCATGTAGTGCAGTTCCGAATACAGTATGGATAGAAGATGTAAACATCTTGTGCCCATCTTTGTACTGAAGTGACCATCTTTTAGGACACGTTCTGAACATTGAGAATTGTGAATAAGAGACATTCTTTTGGTATGCATAATTTATTTCAATATGCTGGTGTGCTCTTATATCTTTTACTATTTGAGGTATTTTTTTCTTTCCCACAATTTATTTTTTCCACTTATCTCTACCAACAAGTAATCCGATTATTCCATAATTAGCTATATCTAAAAACGTATCTTCCATACCCTCACCCTTAACAAAGTTTCTACCATTTGTTAATAGGTTTCTTAGTCTAGATATCTTATCTGTTAATCTGATAGCTAATCCAGTTAATGAGAATTTTTTATCTGTTTCTTTAGTTAAATCTCCACCTAATGAAATATTTTGAAGGCCATAATCCATATGTTTTGCAGCAAATGTTTCGTACATTTCCTTTTGAATTGTTTGAAATTCATTTGATAGTTCAGGATACTCTGTTTCAAATATTTTTACAATTTCTTCCTTTTTCATCTATATAACTTTTTTCTTAATTAAATATTTTTCAATTGCTTCTAATCTATCATCAGCTTCAGCTAACATAGCAACTGCTTCCTCTGCATTTTTATAGAAATCATCTGTTGAATGATCTCCAATACCTGCAGGGTGGTTTGATAATAATTCCAAAGTTAATAATGCTTTTGATTTATCAGCTTCTGCTGATTTTTGAAGCATATCTATTAAATGATTCATAATTTTGCTTTTTTGAATAATTTAGTTATTTCTTTTTTTTCTAATCCCATATCAGTTAAGATAGATCTTACTCCATCTTTTCCTAAGATATCAATGTAATTATAAGTTTCTTTAACTGAACATTGATAGTATTTAACTAAGTACTCAGATAAATCTTGATAATTTTTCTTATTTTCATTTTTGATATACTTGTTCCATTGTTTCTTTCGTGGTATCAGTTCACGATAAACAGAATAAATTTCTTTTTTACCTTGGGGATTCATTTTTTGGACATAATTAACAATATCTATGTAACTAGGGTTTTGCGAAACCCATCTATGTACCATATAGCTATTCCAATTATCCCAAGATTTTTGAGAGAATGAATCTGGATGAGATTTCTTTACAGTTATCTCATCCAACCATCCAAAAGTATTTTGTATATCAGCTTTAGCCACTATATAACATCATTTTCGTACTCTTCTCTTAGTTCAGCCGGTATAGTGCTTTCTAAGATTTTTCCTGTTTGAGGATCATAAAATACAGGTACTGGTAAAACAGCATCTTCTTCAGCTCCTACTACAAATTTAGAAACAGATCTAAGAAGTACACCTTGTTGGAAAATCTTATTTCCCTCAGGTGTTTCAATCGATTTTGTGTTTTTCAAATCGATATTCAATTTGGGTTGTTGTTGTTGTGGATTCATAATTTTTTTTTTATTTTTTATTTTGTTTATAATCTAAGAAAAATCCAATCGCTACTAAAATATTCATACCTACACTAGCGATTAATTCGTGCATGTCTTGATAAACGTTTAAAGATAAATGGACGTGTCCAACCATCCAAAAAGGTATGGCTAAATTCTGGCTTATCCAAATTAAAAGAAAAGATAAAAATGTTTTCATTTTAATTCTATTAATTTTGCTATTAATGCTAAACAATTAATTTCTTTATCTATTCTAAAGTTAGCTTGATAACTATACTCATTAATATAAATTGCAACCATTCCTTCACTTCCTTCAGCATATACTGAAGCATTATCATAAAGGTATCTAAATAGTTCTTCAAAATCTTGACTACCTGAATTAGCTATTGTTTGTCTTATATTTTTCCAACTTGGTTTAGCATTTTTTAATTCTTTTATCACCTGAACCATGTAATTAGATGACACTAACACCGTTTTATCAATTGTTAAACGGCTATCCTGCGTTGATAGTTGAATGGTGTTGAGACATTTACGTAAATCAGGATAAAATTGATTAACAACTGTTTTTAAATCCTCGATTTCAAAAGATATCTCTTCTTCTCCCATAATCCAAGCAATATGTTTAGCAACATCTGATTTTGATGGTGGGATTACTTTGAGTGTTTGACACCTTGATTGTAAAGGATCAATAATACGTTCTACATAATTACAAGTTAAGATAAACCTAGTAGTACGAGAAAACGTTTCGATAACATTACGGAGTGAAGCTTGCGCTTGGATAGTAAGAAAATCAGCTTCATCCAAAATGACCACTTTAAGTGGCTTAAAGCTAGCTGTTGAAGCAAACCCCGAAACTTTATCCCTAATGGTTTCGATACCTCTTTCATCACTAGCATTAATGTACAAATAATCACAATCGAGGTTTTTAACAATGAGTTTAGCAAGAGTTGTTTTTCCTGTCCCTGCAGGCCCATAAAAGATAAGGTTTTGAATATCATTATTTCCTAGATATTGATTAATTGTTTTTTTAATATGTTCATTCCCTACATAATTTTTCAAATTTGTGGGTCTAAACTTCTCAACTAAGAGTGAATGTTGCTTATTTATCATAACTTAAATATACGAACAAATTCTGGGGATTCCAAATGTAATCGCAGAATTATGCTCCTTGCTTAAAACTAACTTCTCCGTAGATTCCATATTCTTTGGGTTGTTCTACAGGAATTTCTTCTTCTTGTGTTTGGATAGCATAAAGTTTACTATCAAGTGGGTCTAATCTATAAGCACCTTTAAAACCAGTTTTATGGAAAAATGCTTCTAAAGTATCTGTAAGTGAAGTATATAATACTTTTTCAGAATCATTTATTAAAATCCAATTATCACCTGGAGCTTTACGATTCGCTATTAGCTCATTTTCTTCTATAATTTCAACTGACATATTATATTTTTATTTTTCTAATAAGAATTGATAGTAATCCTCTAAAGTAGAATGTTTAAAGTAATTAATAATAAATTCAGAATTTTCTTGTTTAGATATTCTTTTACCATCCCTCATACTGGTATTGATTACTACATTCATATCAGTACTATTAATTTGAGATAATACCTTTTTATCAGTCAATTCTCTTATTTTTTTACCATCATAAAAGATAGTAATTTTATCTTCTTCCCAAAGACAAGCATATTTGATAAAATTCTTTTGTGGGTTTTTAAAACCTAAAAATTTCTTTACTGATCCTGTACTCTTAGGGTTGTCACTAGTGTTATAATAAAAGTTTGTTTCTATTTTCCAAAAGTTATAAATTTTAGGAAAGTTAATTTGGAGGTATGTTTTTAACCTTGATGAGCTGTAAGCTTCAAAAACATCAATTTCAGGAGGCCAAGAATCAAATCCCCACATCCAAAACGCAGGCCATAGATTTTTACCAGTAGGTAACATTGCCTCTATTTCAAAATAACCATACTTAAGTCTAGTAGTATTTGATACTAATCCAATCCCAATAGGACTTTCAATTTCTTCCCCTTCTATAGTAAATGTTTTTGGGTTGTATTGAGTTTTTAAAATTAATTTACCATCTCTTATTTCTATTGCCGAAGGGTCATACCAATTAAAACTTTTTTTAGGGTGGATTGGTCCAAACCTTTCTTGAGTTAACCACTCATACCCTGACCATTTTATTTTTCCTTTGCTCATCTTATTATGTTATTGTATCTTTATTAATGTAGTTTCATATAAATCAGAAATTACTAAAAAATTTCCAAATTCTGAATAGACAATATCTGCATCTGGAAGTTGTGGTTCTTCTTTCTCAGTAGTAGAAGTAGGTAATTCAGGGCAATTGCAAAAGATTTCCATTTTAAATAAAAACATCATTTGCATTATAAAATTAATAGATAAGATTAAAATTATAAATCTTAGGAGATTTGTTGGTTTTTTCATTTTCATATAACATTTAAATTTTTAAAAATACCCCCAACATTTTCATTATGTCGGGGGTTATTATTATTAAAGTGGATTAAAATCCAGGCATTCCCATTGGCATAGCAGGTTCTTTTTCCTCAGGGTGAGGAACTAAAGTACATTCTGTTAATAACAATGTTCCTGCAACACTTGCTGCATTTTCAAGAGCTGTTCTAGTAACTTTAGTTGGATCTATAATCCCAGCTTCTTTCATATCTACAACTTCTTCAGTTTTAAGATTATAACCAGCCCAAACATTATTTCCTGATTCTACTAATCTATATTTTCCAATCATTTGAGCATCAGTTGATGAATAACCAGCATTTGAAAGAATTTGTTCAAATGGTTTACCACATGCTTCATATACTATTTCAGCACCAATTCCTTCATAATTAACACTTTCACGAGCATATAATAATGCAGCTCCACCTCCAGGTACAATACCTTCTTCTAGTGCTGCTTTGGTAGCATGTAAAGCATCATCTACTCTATCTTTAGTTTCACTCATTTCAGTTTCATTATAACCACCTACATGAATTATAGAAACACCACCAACCATTTTTGCTAATCGGTTTTGTAATTGTTCAATAGCGTATGGAGTATCTGCTTTTTCAATTTGTTTTTGAAGTTCTGAAACACGTTGTTCAATAGCATCTTCTTCACCTTTACCATCTACAATTGTAGTTTCTTCTTTAGTAATGGTTACAGCACGAGCTTGTCCAAACCAATCCCAACTAAATTTATCTAGTTTCATTCCTTTATCAGGATCAAATACTACACCACCTGTTACGATTGCAATATCTTCTAAAACTAGTTTACGACGATCTCCAAAATCAGGAGCTTTAACAGCTGCTACTTTTAAGGTTCCACGAGCTTTATTTACAATCAATGTAGCAAGTGCTTCATTTTCAATATCATCAGCAATGATTAGTAATGATTTATTTGTAGCTGATACTTGTTCTAATATTGGAAGTAATTCTTTAACATTAGTAAATTTATGATTTGCAATTAAGATATAAGCATCTTCTAATTTACAAGTCATTGTATTGTTATCAGTAACAAAGAAATGTGATTTATATCCTTTGCTAAACTGCATACCTTCAACTGTTTCAAGATATGTTTCACCTGATTTACTTTCTTCAATATGAACAACACCATCACGTCCTACTTTCTCTAAAGCAGTAGCAATTAATTTTCCAACTTCAACATCATTATTAGCTGAAATAGTAGCTACTTGTTCTAATTGTTCTTCAGATGAAATATCTTCAGAATTACTACGAAGAACTTCAATTACTTCTTTAACTGCTTTATCAATTCCTCTTTTAATTTCAACTGCATTAGCACCATTATTTAAATGAGACAAACCAGCTTTAACCATTTCTCTAGCTAATAAAGTAGAGGTAGTTGTACCATCTCCTGCTTTATCAGCAGTTTTCATAGCAGCTGCTTTAACTACTTGTACACCTAAATTTTGCAATTTACCATCAACAGTAACGTTTTTAGCAACGGTAACACCATCTTTAGTTGATTGTGGGGGTGATGGAGAATGGTCGATTAAAACATTTCTACCATTTGGTCCTAGCGTACTTACAACTGCATCCGCAAGGGTATCTATCCCTTCCATCAATTCCTTTCTTGCTTCGGCTCCAAATTTAATTTCTTTTCTTAGATCCATAATATAACTTTTTTATTTTTTAATTTTCCTTAACTATTTTTGCTAAAATTCCATTCTCAGGCCCTACATAAAATTCTTCACCATCATGTTCTAGTTTTGTAAAACCCATAGTTGGTAGAATTACTATGTCTCCTATTTCAACTATAGTTTTGATAAAATCTCCTGTAACAGTTGATTTACCAGGTCCTACAGCTACTACAGTACCTTTTTCATTTTTGTCTTTACCTAAATCTGGTACTACAATGTTTCCATACATTGTTTCTTCTTCTTCAACGGGTTTAACTATAACCGCATCAAACAAAGCTTCTAATTTTTGCATAATTTTTTTAATTTTTGTTTATAACTTGAATATACGAATAACTTTTAACATAACCAACTACTTTAGGGAAATTTGGTTACTTAATTTTTAAAACTTGTGGTTTTGATGTTTTAGCAAATGGAATGTTGATTACAAGTAATCCGTTTTCCATCATTGCTTCTGCTTTCAATAAATCAAATTTAGAAACAATTTTATAGCCTAAGTTAAATGAACGTCTTGCTACTCCTCTATGAATGTAATTACAATCATTGACTTCACAACATTCATCTTCTTTAGACTTGTTATAGCTTATTTTAAGAATGTCCCCTTCAATGTCAATATTGACATCATCTTTACTAAGTCCGGTACATGCAACTTCAAAGTGCAAGCCGTTCTTATTTTCGTAAATATCTACAGGGTGTGAAATTTTGGCATTAATTGCCGGTTGAAAATTTAATTCAGAATTAAAAAAATCCTTGAATAATAAATCGAATGGTGAGATTGTTCTCTCGTAAAATAATGTACTCATATCATTAAAATTTGTGCTGTCTCTAAGATCAGCGGTTAAATATAAAAAAACAAAACTTGTTCCCTAAAGTAATGGTTTTGTTGGATATACATATGTTAATATTCAGCTTCAGCACGTCTTATCATATAATAGTTAGAAGAAATTCCATCTAATTCAAAACTTAATTTCATTAATCCCATACTACTTAATAATAATTTCCCACCTTCCATATCTTTATTAGCATATAAGATGGTTTTAAACATATCTGAATTAAATGGTAATTTTATATCTGTTTCTTTAATATCACCTGATATTTGATATGTTATCTTATTGTTATGTCCTGATTCATCACCAAATACAATTTCAATAACATCTTCTTCATCTAGGTTAGTTGTTGTAGTAATCAACATATTATCAACTTGAGCTAATGCACTTTTAGCTTTAATAATATTACTAATATCTTCAGATGTTAAATCTAAATCTACAACCCACTCTGCTTCAGTTACATTTCCCACTTTATTAATTAATAGTGGATCTGATAGAGCATAACTAAGGTTAAAATTTAAATCTGAAATGTTTAGTTTGGTGTATATTTCTTTAGTTTTTTCAAATTCTAATAATAAATCACCACTACAAATACTAATTAAATTTTGTAATTTTTTAGTATCATAAATAGCTAACTTGCTATCTTCTAATTCAAAATCATTACAGGTTAGATTACCAATAACATCTTTACTAGGAGTCATAAATTCAATACTCAGTGAATTATCTTTGATATCCCATTTTACAGATTCATTAGTCCCTAAGTAGTACTTATTAATTATTGAAACTAACTTTAGTTTATTTATCATTTTTATAACTTTTTAACTTATCCGTAAATATACGAATGCTTTTAACAATACCCAAATATTAATCAAAATTAAAGAACATCTCACGGTAGGGGTTTAAATTTAAAACCCACCCAAGATCACTGTAAAATCCTTCAAGTTTGTTTAATAATATGGATTCAAATATTTTTTTTCTATCAGCATAAGCTTCAATAAAATCTTTAATTTTATCAGCTAAATCATAATCCAAAAATGCAATAGCATCAATTTGGTATGGGTTAGGTTTCAAGTAAATCCATTTAACTTTTTCACCTTGGGTTATTGTGCTATGTTTCCCACTTAGACCCCAAAATCGTAATAAATCATTATGTCTAATAACTGCTCTTACTGCTGCTGGAGCTCCTTTAGCTACAGTTGTAAACATTTCTCCAGCTCGTGCTTTACGTTCTGTATATTTATTTAATGTTTTTACTCCAGTTGGGTTACCTAATTGTGTTAATGGTATACTACCATCTAGAATTTGTGTTCTAAATTCTTTTACTCTAGCATCAATTTCATTTTGTTTAGCACCTTTTAAGACATCAACTAAAGTTTTATGAAAAAATTTACCTAACACAGGTGGAAAATTTGCTTTTTTAAATTCTAAACCCTTAACATCAAGTGATTCTTTTACAATACCTTCCTGTTTCGTAATCCACTGAGCATATCTTCTAGTAGCTCTAAAATAAGCTGCTCTAATAACACATTCAGTTTTCATTTCTAATCTGTGTTGACCTTTAGCATTGAAACAATTAGTAGCTAATTCACTATAAGAATCAGTAATAATATCCTGATATTTTAAAGCAACATTTTCTAATTTATCATCTTTTTCTTCACTAGATATTTCATCAAAATTAGGATATAAATATCTTAATAAGGGTTCAGCATGAATATAAATTGAATCTGTATCAGAATATGCTACATAATTATTATCTTCAGGATCACAAATCCACCAAGGAGTATCTTCAATATGCTTCATATTTTAATCCATTTTTGTTCACTATTTAATTCAAATGAACCTATATGTTCTTTATCCCATTCATCAGGTAATATTAAAGATAAAAAAGGATTTCCATCATTTCCTACATAAAGGTGATAAATTTCTCCTATTACAGGTTCATAAGAAAACTTTGATTGGTATACTAAATCATTCCATTGATATTCTTCTACCAATTTTTGGTATTCTTTTTTTAATTCATCAAACTTGGTTTGAATTTGTTTATTTACTTTATTTACACCCCTTAATTTCCAATCGTCAATGTTATCAGGGCGGATAGCAGGAGCACTTATATTATCCCCATATGGGAGAAGTGGTTTATTTTCTGCAAAATTATCTGGTTTTTTCATTATAAATTTAATTTATTATAACTAACTTACTTTTATCATTCCTAAATTATAGGATGGAATATAATAACAATATTTGTGTTCTTCGAGCCAGTTTATAACTAATTTTTTCATTTTATTTGAGTTTCCTGTTATTATGATATATTCATCACAATTCGGATACTCCCAAAAGAAGAAATGGTCTAATTTATCTAATACATCAGCATGTTTATACCCATGTAAATCTAATTCCATATTAAATTTCTACTTCCCCCTTCATAACTTTATTAATATGTCGGTTAGCTGTTAAAGCTGATTCTTGAATAATTCTTTGTCCACTTAAGGTAATTGATTCTGATAAAATTACATTTCCATATCTAAATGATCCTAAAGCTGTAGCACCATAAAGTGAATTTAATAAAATCTTCATTGTATATTGTTTCATATGAAATGCCGCACCTAATTCTTTATTTCCAGATTTATATGCTGTTTTCATTTCATTTTTATACAATACACGTTCATCAAACCATTTTTTTAATATTGTAGATAATACTGATTCCTTATCAGTTCTATAAAATACACCATTTGCTGAAATAGACATTTCCATATCTCGGATTAAGTTAATTAACCCTCCAACTTTTATTTTAGTGCGTTTACGTTTAGCATTTTCTATAATTAGCTCTTCTTCAGGATCTTTACGTTGTAAATCATTTAATCCTAAACGATTATTTCTATCATCAGAATCTATAATTCTACCCACCATAGTTTCTTTACCAATATTAACAGTCATGATAATTGATGGGTATAGTGATGTTAAATCCTCATCAAATACATAATTGTAAATACCTGCTTTAGGGCAAAATAAATACCCACCTGCGTAATTTTTCTTAGATAAAGGATTACGTTCTTTAGCTGGTGGTACTATGCCTTCACTTAATAGATAAGCTGAAATAGCTCCATCTTGTGTTTTAGTGTTAGCATAAACTTCACTATAATTATGTTTACCTTTATGTGATAGATTTTTAACAAGAGATAAATACTCTAATTTTTCATCTAACAATTTTAGAATTTCAACATCAACAAAGTTATACTCAATAAACTTATTAATATCAGTTTTAAACAAATCATCAAGATTACCTTCGTATTCTATTTTATTCATTCCAACATACTTTTCACCAATAGCATCTAGTTTAAATGATGGTTCATCAGCCCAACTAAATTTCTTATGTAAACGCATGTAATCTAAAGATTCAACACCTGCAATTTGAATATATTGATCTTTATACCAAGGTGTTTCTCTTACATATCCAATTGGAGATAAATAACGAGCAACATCTTCACCTAAAACATTACACATTCTATAATATAAGTAAGGAACATCAAAATAATCACTGTTCCATCCTACTATAATATCAGGATCAATTTCTCTAAATCTTTCTAGGAATTTAAGTAACAATTCACTTTCGGTAGCACAAGGTATAACTTCTCTATTACCTGATTTAGTTCTTTTAAGTTGGGATTTATTATCTAAAATTAATATTCCCCACTCATCAACTTGTTTATCATACCAAGCTACAGATGTTACTTTCTTAGGAGCAGATTTAATATAATCTTCAGTAAGAGCATCTCCCATTTCAGTCTCAATATCAAAAAATAATTCTTTATGTGTTTGAGAAGGTTCATCATCAATACCATATTTTTCTACTAAGAATTTTTGATAAGGAGTCATATCATGAAAGTGTAGTTTAGGATTTTCTCTATCCCATTTTCTAACTTTTTTTAATGGTTCTCCATTCAGTCCAACATGAGTAGCATCAGCTTCCCCACATTCAAGATAGGCTTGACTAGTCCATTCTATTTTCTGATAGCCTTCATCACTCCACTCATGAATTAGGTAACTATTACTCCCTATTCTTTGTGCAAATGCTTTTTTATACATAACTATTTTTTACAAGAATCAATTTCATCTTGTGTGAAGTATTGTTTAAGGTTTGGTCTAAAGTAGTTGATTGATTTCATTACTTTATTATCTGAACTACGATATACAACATATTTATCACCTACAGGTTCAAAATGACATGGTTCACCTTGTTGTTCAGAACGTACTTTAACTGTTTCTTCTGCTTCTTCTACAGTACTACAGATTTTAGACATATTCGATGCTTGAACTTCTGCATATCCAGCTATCATTTGTTCTTTCAATCCAAATACTAGAGCACCATTTCCTAATCCTACATAAGTAATATCAAGGAGAGCATCAAATATCTCAACAATATCTTTTTTCTCAACTGCTTCTTTCAATTCATCCAATTCTTCTTGCACAAAATCTATCACAAATTGAGCATCTTTAGGATCAATAGTAGGTTCTGTTCTGTTTTGCCAACCTTTTCCCATTACTTCGTTAAATTCCTCTACCTCTGAGATGAAGGGGATAAATCTTTCTTTACTATTCATAACTTTTTATTTTACTTATATATTTTTTAAACAACTTATTACACACATACCATAAGATTCTGCTATTTCTTTAGCTTCGAATGGATCTTTTGCTTCTACTATCATGGATTTAATAGAAGTACTAGTTTTTGATATTTTATATCTAATAATATATGATTCCATTATCGTGATGAGGATTTTTTATTTAAAATTGAATTTAATCTTCTACCTCTAGATTCTAATATTTGTTTTAGCTCACTTTCGCTATTAGCTTTAATCTTTGATGTTTGATTATCAAACCCACTTGATTTAGAAGAATGGGAAACTTCATATTCTATACATTGCATAATTTGAAATTTTTTGTTTTATTAAATATTGTGACCGCCGTTATTAATCTTTAAACTATCAAAGAATTCTTTACGAGCATTATTTGCATCATCTCTAAAAGCACCTGATGCTTTAGTTGTAACCATTGCTGCTCCTTGGTGTTTAACACCTCTGCAACTTACACAATTGTGGGTTCCTACAATAGTAACAATTACACCTTTATTACCTTCAGTAATCTTATTAACTGCGTTATGGATAGCTGATGTTAATTGTTCTTGAATAGCTCCTCTACGTCCAAATAATTCTACAATTCGGTTTAATTTAGATAAACCAATTACTTGACCTTTTTCTCCAGCAATATAACCAATATGAACTACTCCACCAATTGTTTGGTGGTGATGTGAACACATAGATGTAAGAGGAATATTACGTTCAATAATTACACCATCATAACCATCTGATGGAAATGAAGTAATTGGAGACATTGCTGTATATCTTCCAGCCCATAAATCATTTACATATGCTTTAGCTACACGTCGAGGTGTTTCCATGGAATTAGGATCATTTCTCCAATCACATTTTAAAGCGTCTAAAAACTTACCATAAGCTTCTTCAGCTTGATCAATCATTTCTAATTTTGAATTATCATTAAGAGGGAAACCAGGTGCAACACCATTTGCAAATCCTTCTTTTACCACTTCTAATTCTTCGTGGATTTTTCTACGTTTGTTCTCCATTTATAACTTTTTATTTACGTTAAATATACGAATAGGTTTTAGCTTATCCAAATTTTATATTAAACTTCTCGTTCAGTATTAAAGGCCATTATGTGTGATCTACCTGTAAATCTCCATCCTTTATCTCTTACAAAATTCATTACAACTGGATAACTTTCCATTAATGAAGTTCTATCATCACCCGCAGGCATAGCCCAAATTTTTCCATTTGGAATTTCTAAATCATTAATGAACTCTTCTACTTCACTAACAATTGTAAGATCTTTATCTAACACAGGTTTAATGTGATAATCTTTATGATATTCAATGGATGATTTAATTGCAGTTTTATTTAATCTTAAACGATTATGAGTCTTAATCATTCTTTCATCTGTAATACTCCCATTAGGTGTTACAGCTCCTACAACCGGAACACTATTACTAAATTTAGGGGAAATTGATAACAAATCAATTGGATGATCTGTGTTTAGGAAATGTGAACCTTCAGTTTCCATAGTAATAAAAATACCTCTTTCTTTTGCAAAGTGAGTTAATTCATTTACTAAAGCACTATGCATAGTAGGTGAACCACCTGTAAGCATCATTTCTGATATATGAGGATTTTCATCATACATTTTGATAATGTCATTAAAAGTAATTGTACCTTTTTCAGGATGGATGCTTGTATACCAACTATCACACCAACCACCTTCACCAAAGAAGCATCTATGAGTACAACCTGTAGTTCTGATTACAATTGTTGGGTATCCTTGTCTACTACCTTCAGATTGAACTGCAGTATATAGTTCAAGTACTGGTAATGTTTTATCATAATCTCTTAATCTTTTTAAAGGCCTTAATGCTTTATTCTCCATAATATAACTTTTATTATTTTAAAATGTTTTTACTTAATACTATCGGACCCGCATTAATATGACATTTAACAGTAAAGAAATTTTCTTTTTCTTCAATAATAATTGGTTTGTTTTTGAATGTTTTACTAAAGTTTTTCATAACATACTCTTCAACTTTATCTATTGTTTCCTGCGGGATATTTTGTTTGGACATAGTTTATTATCTTTTATTTTTAAATGTTTTATACGTTAGATTTCGCGGCTTATTCAACATAATATGCTGCGTTCTTGCCATGCTCCATGAATTTAACCTTAGTAACTCTTACTCTACCTTCAGTTTCTTCTTGTACAAATGGGTTTATTTTGTTAAAAATATATTCTGCAAATTTTTCAGCACCTGTAGCTTCAATAACTCTTAATTGAATAACACCTATACTATCCATTGTTTTCCAACCACCCATTCCTGGATCATCTTCAGCAACAATAACTGTATGGTCAAACATATAATCCATCCATTCTTTAGGTGATTTTCCATCAATTTGAGTTTTGGCTCTTTTCATTCCACCAAAATCCCAAACCCAATTTCTACCATCTAATTCACCTTCAAAGTATACTTTAAAAGAAATACCATAACCATGTAAAAATCTACAATGTGTATCTTCAGCTTTCCATTGACGAAACACTGTACTAAACCCGTCAAATACTTTACTTGATTGAAACTTACCCATTAAACCAATTTTTAATTTCATTTATTCCATTAAAACCACCAACGTGTCTTTTAATCTCATTCCCATTCATATCCGTTACAATGCATGTTGGAACGCTTTGCACATTATATTTTTTAGGGAAGACAGTATCATAATCAACATTAATTTTTTTAATTTTAATTCCTTGCTTTGCTATCTGATCCATTTGAGGACTTAAAACTTTACAAGGTTCACACCAAGGTGCACTAAAATATAATATTCCTTTTTCCATAATTTTGTTTTTTAATTTAAATTGTTTTGATAAAATTCTATTACTTCTTGCAATGATTTAACACCTGTAAATCTTGCTATTTCTTCCCCTTCTCCATCAACTTTAATTACAGTGGGGACACTTCTTACACCATATTTCATTACTTGAGGTTGGTTTACTTCACCATCTAGTTTTTCTATCGGAATACCAAATTCAATTGCTCTTTCAATTGTAGGACCAAATTGCCTACAAGGACCACAAGTCTTAGTTGTTATATAAATTAATTTATTCATTTTTTTAGTTTTTAATATGTCGTAAATATACGAACAATTTTACTGAAAGCCAAATACCTCACAGTTTAAGTAATTCATTTCCACTTTCTCTCATTAAATAAAAAGTAGATTTAAGATCTAAGGGTTTAGCTTCAGACCAATCATCTGAATAGTTAAAAGCTCCACCTATCATTCCCGTATACACTTCCCCATCTGTATTTATAACTACATAATAATCAGGTTCAATGTATTTAGGTTTTTTCATCATACCATTTCTTCTATAATTCCTATTACCTCGCTAAAGATAAGAACAATAGTTGCGGTAACCAAATTAAATGGTATAAGACTATATCCTAAGATACGAACTCCTGATTTTATAAAACTTACGTATTTGTGCCATTTTTGATTTGGCATATGTTCAATTTCTTTCATATTTTTTATTTTGTTACTAGATTAGAAATAACTTTTATTATTAGTAATAAGAATGAAGAATATATTAACACTTTTATAGCTATTTTTTCCGTTCTTTCTTTTCTGTTCATATATTTTTATTTTACTATATTATGTAATTTATTAAAAGCTTTCTCTAATGATATTTTAACATCTGAAGCAAGTGAAGCCATACTTATTTTTGATAATAATTCTAAAGTACTTGGATTATCATGTTCTTTAAGTAATTTAACAACATGAGCTTTTGCTACTCTCCAACTAACAGGACCAGTTTCATCTTCATATTGAACTGGGTCTTTTCTTCCTAAATTGATAAATGCCTCAATACGTTCTACACTAGAAGCTGATTTATAATCTGAATTACCTGAAGGGTATGGTTTGTAAGATGTATTTGTTCTTTTATAAACTTCATTAAAGCTAACACCTAATTCTTCACATAAAATTTCACCATCTTGAAGTATACCAAATTTATCAGTTTCCAAATATGGTGTAAAATATCCTACCATATGAGCATCCCAATTTCCTTCTCTAAAAGCAGCATCATCTGCATCTCTAAATTCTTGTCTACAATCTGGATAAATCGCATGATCACCAGCATGTATTCCTAAAGCTATATCTGTTTTTTCTCCAGTTTTATTTGCTACAGATAAAGCAACTGCTTGAACAATAGAA
>Ga0181399_1000408_pt1 | contig 15827 bp, 22 predicted proteins | sample 22SPOviralmetaG_FD_130128 | JGI IMG/M metagenome (GOLD analysis project Ga0181399, IMG submission 130128) | Marine viral communities from the oligotrophic San Pedro Time Series (SPOT) site, San Pedro Channel, CA, USA - 22 SPOT_SRF_2011-05-21 | ecosystem: Environmental > Aquatic > Marine > Strait...
GGATATCCATCCATCAGATCTTTCACTTCAAGAATTAGCAGATTTATATTATACGGAGAATGCTAATGGTAGGTAAAAAAACAAGTTACGCAAAAGCAAGCTGTTCTACATTACCAGTTATTAAAGGTGTTAGTAAATATATGACACAAAATGAATGGTTAGACATAGCTATAAAAGCACATAAGGGTATTGATCCAGAACCATACGAACAAACAGTTATACAAAGAATGGGTGATGTATTAGAACCTGTTTTATTAGAAGAAGCTGCTACTATGTTAGGTTTAGATTTTGTAAAAACAGATCATGATGAGCCAGTCGAACATCCTGAAATCCCTCTTGCAGGATCATTAGACGGAACGGGTGTTGCCAAGGAATTAACGTTTAAAAATGGGCAATATCCGTGGCTTATCATTCCTGAGCAAAGTACTATTACACTAGATGGTCCAGGTGTTCTTGAATGTAAGTGCACAAGAGATATACCAACAAATGACTTAGAAGAATGGCGTGGTGTATTGCAATCAAAAGGATTAATGGAATGTACTGGTTATAATTGGTGCGCTGTTGTTGTCTTATGGCAATCAACTGATTTTAGGATTTATTTATATAGTCGTGATTCTGAATTTAAACATGAACTATATGACATTGTTTTTGATTTTGATCAAAGAGTTAAACAAGAATTATATTATCCTCCTGTTACTAGCAATGATGCAAATATTGTTTATAAAAAAGTACAAAAAGATGATATTATATTGCCTGGAGGTACTGATGCTATCATTGAAACAATTACTACTAATAAGAAGATCATTAAAGATCTTGAGAAAACAATTGATGACGCAGAAACAAGACTCAAAGAATTAATAGGTGATGCGTCAGAAGGTAAAACTAATCAATACACAGTTAAATGGCCAATGATTAATTACAAAGCACAGCCAGAAAAAATAACACCAGCTAAAGAAAAAAGAAGCGTAAGAGCAAAAACATTAAGGATTAAACATCATGGATTATAAAGAAAAGCAAGTCGTTTGGATTAGTGCAGACGTACATAAAGAACTAAAAGAATACTGTAAAAATCATGGATTAAAAATGGTTTACGTAGTAGAAAAACTTATTAAGAAGAAACTTAATATTACATGAGTTGGCATGGCGGTAAAGGAAGTAAACGCAGACCAGAAGATAAAAAGAAAATAGATAACAATTGGGATAAAATATTTAAAAATGCCAGAAAAAATAAAAAAGTCAACAAAGACAAGAAATAAAGTGACAGGTAAATATGAAACTGAACACTTTTATGTAAAAAATAGGTCAATTGAAGAATTAGAAACTTTGATTAATAACAAAAATACAAGACCTAAAATTAAACTAAAAGCACTTAGGGAGCTAATAAGGAGAAATAAAGTTGGTAAACAGCAGAAATAAAGGTGCAGCTTTTGAAAGAGTTATTGTCAATAAAATAAATACATTACTTAAAGCTAAGAAAGAACCTCCTTACAAATATGTAAAAAGAAATCTAGGTCAATATCAAACAAAAGGAATGGCAGATGTTTATTGGAATAACTTTGCTATTGAATGTAAAAGATATAAATCAAGTGCTAAAAAAACCATGTATAAAAACGAATGGTGGCATCAAGTTGTTGAAAGCGCAGGTAATAAATATATACCTATATTAATTTACAAATATGATCGCAGAGATATTATGTGCGTTGTACCCTTGTTTTTAGTAACAAGTGTAGAAACGCCTAATTGGGAGTGTACTTATCTTTGCCCATTATCAGAAATATGTGAAAGGTTAGATGAAATCTTACAAAAAGCAGATGGATTTAAATAGCTATCTATACGATGAAGATTTCGATGAGTTTTGTAGGAAGGCCTACGAAAGAATCCAAATCGCATGTGATGTCTTTGGCATCATAAACGACGAGGATTATTATAGTTTTAAAGAAAGGTGTAAAAGCCATCTTGAAACTGAGTATTTAAACAGTATTGATAAAACAATACATTAAACGGAGTATATTATGGACATTTTAGGTCTAAACGGCGGAGGTTCTGATTCGCTTTATATAAAACACAGTAGCAAAGATAAAGCCTGGATGACAGCTGATGGAGAAATACAGTTAGTACATTTCTTAGTTGATCCATCAACCATTCAAACAGGTTGGGGTATGTATGATGGTATGTATAACTTTACATGGGACGAGCGTCCTGGTGTAAAAAGAACACAACCTGGCCCTGATTATAAAAGAGCATTTAGTGTAAACATCTATATACCAGATGTAGGTACTAGATTATGGCAAAGATTTACATGGGGAGAAGGCGAAGGTTTTAACAACATGTGTTCTACATTCTGGAACGATATACAAAAGAACCCTGGTAAAGTACCACACTTACAATATACAGGTAGTAGAGTACAAGAGTTTAAAGTAGGATCTTCATCAATACCTGAATTTAGCTTTGTTAAATGGACAGATAAACCAGCAGACTTTAATGCGGCACCTGTGCAATCAGAGCCTACAGAGAAGCCATCAGGTGGTTTTAGTTTTAATGATAATAGTAATACATTAGATAATCAAACCCCTGAGTCAGGTGACCCTAGATTTGATCCTAGTGCAAAACCATTAACTGAAGACGATTTACCGTTTTAAATAATGAATGAAGTTGACTTTATACAGTTAGCTCCACAAATCGGTAAGCAGTTATTAGGTAATCCTACTAAAGAAACTAGTAACGAGATTAGATGGGGCACTCACGGAAGTTGGTGCCTCAATCTTGAAACAGGATTATTTTATAGTTTTGAAGAAAGCGATGGAGGAGGAGTTATTTGGCTAATTGATCATTTTGGCCAAGATCGTGATGTTATTTTAAATACAAATAAACCTGTTATGCAAACTACAGTTACACCAACAAAAACACATCAATCATTTACATCAGATCAAATGAAGCAATTTGCTAAAGATTCTGTTGTATTTACAAAGTATTCAGATGATTTTGTTGTTATGCGTTTTCCTGATAATTACAAAATAAAACAGAAATACGCGCCATTTACTAAAGAAAACAACATTTGGTATGCAAAAAGACCAAATGATTTAATGCCTATATATCTCACTAAAGGCGATGGTGCAGTATTAATCAATGAAGGTGAAAAAGCAGCTAAAGGAGCTGAGCAACTATATGATGGACCTGTTTGCTGTTGGCATGGTGGTGTTAATTCATGGAAAAAATCTGATTGGTCAGTTATTGCAGGTAAAGACGTTATTATTTGGCCTGATAATGATGAAGCTGGTAGTAAATGTGCTAAAGAATTAAGCGAATATTTAATTAATCAAAAATGTAAAGTAAGCATAGCAGAAATACCTAATTATTTTAAAGATAAAGATGATTTATATGATGCTTATGAGCGTAAAGATTTTGATAAGGAGAGTTTTAAAAATTACATAACTACGGCTACACGAGAAGCTCGTAGAGGAACTCTTGTATTAAGACAGATAAGTGATCTTATTACTAATATTAAAGAGCCAGAATGGATTATAGAGGATATTCTAGAGAAAGAATCAGTTGTAGATATATATGGAGCACCTAAAAGTGGTAAGTCATTTATAGCTATTGATATGGCACTATGTTCTAGTTTAGGTATTGAATGGCATAAACATAAATGCAAGCAAAGCCCTGTTATATATCTTGCAGGTGAAGGTCAACGAGGTATAGCTAGACGTGTACAGGCATGGGAACATTATTATCATCATGACTTACATGCATCTCAGTTGTTTATATCAGATCGTGGAGTAAGGTTTTTAGATGAAAAAGATCATACACAGCTTAAAGAACATATACAAGATGTAGCAGAAGAATTTGGTGATATCGGTACTATATATGTAGATACTTTGGCTCGTAATTTTGGTGGCGGAAATGAAAACAGCACTGAAGATATGAATAAATTTATTGAAAGAGTTGATGATTTAAAGCAAACATTTAAGTCATGTATTGCATTAATACATCATACAGGTCATAGCTCTAATGGTAGAGCAAGAGGTAGCTCTGTATTACCAGCTGCTGTTGATGCTGAATTCTCTGTAAAACGTAAGGACCCTGATGAAGAAATGTTTGTAGAATTTAATCAAACACTTGTTAAAGATGGTAAAGCTATGATGCCCAAGTACTTTAAGTTTAAAGAAATAGACTTAATTAACTACCCAGGATTAACATCAGGTGTATTAGTAGAAGCTCCTAAAGAAGACATGTATACACAAGATGATTCTAAGATAGATGAGACTATGTTAGTTATAGCAGAATTACAAGCACAATTTGCTAAAGAACAAGATACTGATCCTATAAATATATGGGTTAAGCAGAAAGAAATTATAGCTGCACAAGCAGATCTAAAAGATAGCACTGTTAAGCAAAGAATAAAAAGACTTGCTGATGCAGGTAAGATACATCATGAAGATAAAAAAGGATATCAAAGCAAAAGATATGACAAGATTAAAACAGTTACATAAACAGTTACAATGGTTACATTTTGGTTACATTGTAACCGTTGGTATACTAGAAAAAGAGTTACATATTTGGTTACATACATATACCTATAGGTATATGTAACCAATGTAACTACTTTTGATACCCAGAAATTGAGATAAGTAACTATGAATGTAACTAAAGAAGATAGAATTAAAGAATTAGAAGCTAAACAATCAGATATGAAACTGGTTAATGCTCATAAAAAACTTTATGAATTAAAACTATATATTGATGAATCTTGGAATTTAGAAAGGTTGTTAACTTGTATTAGACCTGAATTAAAAACAAGATTCGATAGAGCTTTAGATCATTATGATGATAATATATTTATAACAAAAAATAAAATAGAACTTATTGAAATGATGCAAAGAGCTTATCAAGCATTAATTGATGAAGCTGAAGCATTAGGATTTAATAAATTAGATCATGAGTTTTGGTTTATTAAATATAATGATAGAGATTATGTTATCTGTAAAAATGATCATGATCATGAAGTTGCTTACAATAAGTATGGAAATAAGGAAAGTGTTACAATATTAACAATACAAGAGTTATTAATAGGATTTGGCGAAGACTTGTATAAAATAAAACAATCACTTAAAAAGCTAAATCCGAAACTAATTAAATATGAAAGTATCAGTAAAAAGTAATATCAAAGAGTTTAGTAAAGATCTTAAAAGATTTAAGGATATAGATGTACCTAAAATTACATACATATCATTAAATGAGACAGCTAAACGAGCAAAGAAGCTAGAACAAGTAGCTATGCGTAAATATCTAGATAGACCTAAACCACAAACAACTAACGCTCTTTACATTAAATATGCAAAGAAAAGCAAACCAACTGTAACATTATTATTCAGAGAATGGGCTGATGAGTTTATTAGATTCGCTGTATTTGGTGGTATACGTAAGGTAAATAGCACAGGTATACCTATAACAGCTAACAAGAAATTAAATAAGTTTGGTAACATACCAGGAAGACGTAGCGGTTTAGTTAAAGGTAAGAATGAATTCATAGCAACAATTAAAGGTCATACAGGTGTTTGGAAACGTACAGGTAAAGGTAAGAATACTAAGCTGAAACTACTAATAAACTTTTATGATAATCCTAGATATGACAAGATATTCCCATTCCACAGAATAGCTAAGAAAGCTGTTGAATCACAGCTACCACTTAAGTTTAAGAAAGTAGCAGATTACTACATAAAGAAAGCTGGATATAAAACACGATGAACTTTAGTAGAATGCTTAAGATAGGTATTGAGTACGAAGAGAAAGTACTTAAAGCTCTAAGAAAGAAATATCCATTGTCAACAAGAATAGAGGGACAGTTCCTTGATTACGATATATGGATACCTGAACTACATAAATCAGTAGAAGTAAAGTATGATAAGCGATCTGAAACTACAGGAAATATTATTATAGAATTTGAAAAGAATAATAAGCAAGGTGACATACTTACAACAAGAGCAGACGTATGGTGCATACATACAATTGATGGATTCTTGTGGATCAAGCCAATGAGTATTGTTGAATGCATATTACGTGAAGATTACAAAGAGATAAAAATCAATAACGGACGTTGCGCCTTGATACCGTTAAACACATTGTACCATTACAGATTAAAGGACTTAGACACACTATGAGATACACATGTTCAGATTTTGCGGTTCCTTTCTGGGCGATATCTATGTGGTTATTCGCGCCACACTTTGTTTCTAGACGTAGGTCCCATATATCCAGTTTAATATTAAACAATGGCAACTAGAAAAGAAGTAGCAGAACATCTGTTCATGACTGTGCAAAATGTTGGTAAATTGATCAATAATGATGTATTTCAGGCTAAATTAGGTGCAAATCCATTAGATATGGACCATTGTAGGCGTTCTTACATAGCATATTTGCAAAAACAAGGTAGATATACATCAAAAGATGGAACAGGTGACATAACTGAGGAAAAAACACGTCTAACTAAAGCGCAAGCTGATAAAGCTCAACTAGATGTAGCAGTTTTAGAGGGAAAATTGATTCCTACTGATCAAGTTGAAGAAACTTGGATCAATTACACATCAAATTGCAGAGGAAAGATGCTAACTATACCAAATAAGGTTGCACATTTAGTATTAGCATCAGAAGATTTTGCAGAAGTTGAGAAAATAATTAAACAAGCAATATATGAGGCATTAGAGGAACTAGCAAATGACCCAATACCGCAAGAATATAGAGAAAGTACTCTCGTCAACGAAAAAGATATGGAATCCACCACCTGATCTAACTGTTTCTGAATGGTCTGATCAATATAGGGTATTATCGGCTGAATCTTCATCAGAAGCAGGTCAATGGAAGACAGATAGAGCACCATATCAGAAAGAAATCATGGATGCTGCTAACGATCATAGAATAAATACTATAGTTTTTATGAAATCTGCTCAAGTTGGAGCTACTGAGATACTGAATAACATAGTAGGTTACTTTATTGATCAAGATCCATCTCCAACATTAGTATTGCAACCAACATTAGCTATGGCTCAAGCATGGTCAAAAGATAGATTAGCGAATATGATTCGTGATTCAGAAAGGTTAAGAACTAAAGTAAAAGACCCTAAAAGTAGAGATTCCGGTAATACTGTTCTTTCTAAAAAGTTTCCTGGCGGAAATATTAACATTGTAGGTTCAAATTCACCTGCAGGACTAGCTTCTAGACCAATACGTATACTTTTATGCGATGAGGTTGATAGATATGAAACATCTGCAGGAGCAGAAGGTGATCCTATTAATCTAGCTGTAAAACGTACAACTACTTTTTGGAATAGAAAAGTATTTATCACATCTACTCCTACAATTAAAGGTTTATCACGTATAGAAGTAGCTTTTGAAGAATCAGACAAGCGTTATTATCATGTACCTTGCCCTCATTGTGCTACATTGCAAGTTTTAGAATGGGAACAAATACATTGGGAAAAATCTAAACCAGAAACTGCAGAATATACATGCAAACATTGTGAAACAGTAATACCTGAATCTAAAAAGATGTGGATGTTACAAAACGGACAATGGATTGCAGAGAATGAAACAAAAAAAGTAGCAGGCTTTCATATTTCTGAGCTTTACAGCCCTTGGAGAACTTGGGTAGATATGGCTGTAGATTTTTACTCTGTTAAAAACCAACCTGAAATGCTTAAGACTTGGGTAAATACTGCTTTAGGTAGAACATTTGATGATCCTGGTGAAAGTATTGAATATGGTGGCTTATTAGATAAACGTGAAACTTATGATCATGAGACTGTACCAAATGAAGTACTGTTGTTAACTTGTGGTGTTGACGTACAGGGTGATCGTTTAGAAGCTCAAGTTGTAGGTTGGTCCCACAACAATGAATGTTGGATTATAGATTACAAAGTTATATTTGGTGATCCTTCTTCTACACATGTATGGAGAGACTTAGATCAGTATTTACTTAATTCATTTACAAGAGAAGATGATAAAGTTTTAAAAATAGTTTCAACATGTATCGATTCAGGTGGTCATCATACTCAGCAAGTGTATGCTTATACGTCAAAAAGAATACATCGTAAGATTTTTGCAATAAAAGGTTCTTCACAAACACAAAAACCAATAGCAGGAAGACCATCATTTGTTGGAAGATCAAGACATGTTTTATATCCTGTAGGAACAGATACAGCTAAAGAAGTTATTTACTCAAGAATAAAAGCAGAAAATGCGACAATACATTTTCCTGCTACAGTAGATGAAGAATATTTTAAACAATTAACATCAGAAAAAAGAGTTGTTAAATATGTTAAAGGAGCTAAAAAGTTTCAATGGGTTAAGAAAACAAGAAACAATGAAGCATTAGATACTTTAGTTTATGCATTCGCAGCAGTTTATATATTGCAACCTAACTATGATCGTATTGAAGCACTAATTAAACAAAACAAATCAACACAAAAAGAACATGGTAAAGATGTTAATAAAAGAAGACCAAGACAAACTGGTTGGATTAATAGTTGGAAATAATCATATAAAAGTGTATACAAAGGTATATTATCTTGGTAGAATAGAACTATCTTAAATAAAAATAAGGAGTTAATAAGATGAGTAATATATATAATAAAACATTTAAACAAGACAACATTGTTTTCTTTGATCGTAGTGAAGCAAACCTTAAAGGTTGTAATTACAGAATTGATAAGCAAAAGCAAGTTATTGTAATTGATCCTAACAGTTTACATCTTTTAGACAAGCAATTACCTAGTTATATTTTTTCATATTGGATTTATGATGAAAATTTAGATGTTTGTTTAAACAAGTATGACTTAGAAGACTGTATTGAAAATCCATTTAAATTAGAAATAGCATGATAGGTGATATTAAAAAACTTAATAAACTATATCAAATTAATAAGTTTATTAGTAAAGCATCAGATAATGAAAAATTACATTATCTTGAATTTAGAGCAAAATTTGTACAAGAAGAACTTAATGAATTATTTCAAGCTATTAAATACGAAGAACCAGATGAAGTAGTAGATGCTTTCATAGATATTATTGTAATTGCATTAGGTTCATTAGATGCATTTGATGTAGATATTAAAAAAGCATGGAAACGTGTACATCATGCAAATATGCAAAAAGAGATTGGTATAAAAGATACAAGACCAAATCCATTGGGATTACCTGATCTTGTAAAACCAGACGGTTGGCAATCACCACAGCATTATGATAATATTGGTAAATTAAATTTTTTAGATAAGGAGTAAATTATGCATTCAGTATTAAGTGAAGCAGCAGCTTTACAAGAATTAAAAGGCGAAGATTATAAATCAAAAGGTTCAGAATCAAAGAAAGAATACTTTCCATACAATGATGCATCTTATTTAACTATGATACATACTAAAGTTAAACGATTAGAATCTTTAGCTTTTGAAAGTAAAACAGCTAATTTTGAATCTGCTTACGATTCAGTTTTAGATTTAATTAACTATGCAAGTTTTTATGGTGCATATTTAAAAGAAAAAAAGAAAAAATGAATGTATCAGATATTCGCAATACATTGCAAACAATGTATGACAAAGAGCAATTTATTACTGATAAAACAGGTTGTAAAACAATACAAATATTAGGAGCTAGCTTTATAGCAGATGAACCTACTATATTTGGTGAAGTCAACCAAGATTATATTGATGCAGAAATAAACTGGTACAAATTAGGATCAACTAATATACATGATATAGATTATGATCCAACTCCTGCTGCATGGAAATATACAGCAGATAATAATGGAGAAATCAATTCAAATTACGGAAGATTGATATATTCCCCAATATACTATAGCCAATATGTAAATGCTAAAGAGGAATTACAACGTAACAGTAATTCAAGGAGAGCAACTATGGTTTATACAAGACCTAGTATATGGGAAGAATATCAAGATAACGGCAAGAACGATTTTATCTGCACTAACGCGGTTAGCTTTTACATTAACTCCTTATCTCAGAAGGTTGATTGTGTGGTGCAGATGAGGTCTAATGATGCTGTTTATGGTTATAAAAACGATTATGCTTGGCATAAATATATTCTAGATAAGTTAAGCAACGACTTAGGTTATGATTCAGGAGTTATTCATTGGCAAGTACAAAACTTACATATTTATGAAAAACATTTCAAACATTTGGAAAAATAGATATTTAAATCTTGCAAAAGAAATATCTACTTGGAGTAAAGATCCTTCTACACAAGTTGGAGCTGTCGCTATTGGTAATGAGGGTCAAGTATTATCTCAAGGTTACAATGGTTTCCCAAGAAAGTTTCCAGATAAACTAGCTTTATATGAAGATAGAGAACAAAAATACAAATACACGATACATGCAGAAATGAATTGTATTTATCATGCAACATTAAATGGTGTATCGTTAGAAGGTTCTACAATCTTTATTTATGGTTTACATGCTTGTCATGAATGCGCAAAAGGTTTGTGTCAAGTAGGAGTAAAAGCGGTGATCGCTCAAATATCAGATAAATCAAATCAACGTTGGCAAGATAGTTGTAATCTTGCTGATCAGATTTTTTCACAACAAGGAGTATACTATGAAAAAATATAACACAACACAATTAAACCCAGATACTGCAATGGAGCGACATATTTATCATCGCGATCAATTTGCACATTATCTTAGGTGGACTCATGTTTTAAAACGTGCAAAGATAGGAATGAAAGTTTTAGATTGGGGCTGTGGAACAGGTAGCTGTTTAGAAGTATTTTACAGAAATAGATTTAAATGCGAAAAGTATTTAGGTGTTGATGTAAGAGAAAAAACAATGAATGATGCTAATGAAAAATATGAAAATGTTGAATGGGCATCATTTGAACAATTAGATTTATGTTCAAACATAGAACCTACAGGCGAAACTTATGATTTAATTTGTAGTTTTGAAGTAATAGAACATATTGGTAAAAAGAATGCAGATATATTTCTAGAAAATATGTGTAAGTTCGCTAATGAAGATACAACCATTTTATTATCAACACCTAATTATGATGAACAAGTAGGAGCTGCTTCTAATCATATTATTAATGGTGAGATATGTGAGTTTGATCATTTTGAATTACAAGATATATTAGAAAGATATTTTACTATTGAAAATAAATATGGAACATTTGCATCAATTAGAGATTATAAACCTTTAATGAATGATTGGCAAAAGCAATATTTTGAAACTGTAAGTGAATATTTTGATACAAATATACTAAGTAATTTAATGGCTCCTATGTTTCCAGCTGAAAGTAGAAACTGTTTATGGGTTTTGAAGGTAAAATAATCTTTCTGAAAATAATTACAAATCAAGGTATTTCATGATATAAATAATAGTATAATCAAAAAAACTATTATTTATTTATGGCCAATAAATTCGATAGTACTAACTATCTAGACACAGAACCTAATGAGTTGCAGTTAGGAGATTTTTGGGCGTGGAAGAGAACAGACTTATCCACCGACTACCCAACTGCATCTTATGCTTTATCTTATGAATTCAATTTAGTTGATGGTTCAACTGCATCTAATTTTTCATTAACTGCTACAGAATCTAATGATGAATATATTATTGAAGTTAGTAATACTACATCATACGCGGCTGGTGAATATAACTGGATTGCGTATATAACAAGATCTTCTGATTCTGCAAGAATTAAGCTATCTGAAGGTTTTACAGAAATTCAAGAAAATTACGCAACAGTCACAACTTCTGTTAGATCACATGCAAAAAAAGTGCTTGATGCTATTGAGGCTGTTATAGAAAATAGAGCGACAATGGATCAAAGTTCAATGAGTATTGCTGGCAGATCATTGTCAAGATTAACTATAGATGAATTATTGCAGTTTAGAGATAGATATAAAGCTGAATATTTAAAAGAAGTTAAAAAAGCAAGAATCAAAAATAATAAAGATTCCGGTAATACAATCAAAATTAGGTTTTAAATATGGCTTGGTATGACAAAATAATAGGAAGAAGTAATAAGAAAGTACGTAAAGCGCCAATGTATAGAAAATACGCAGGAGCAAGTACAGGTAGACTATTTGAAGACTTCAGAGCTTCAAGTACTTCAGCTGATGCTGAAATTAAAAATCAACTAAGAATACTAAGAGAAAGAAGTAGAGATTTAGCAAGAAATGATTCTTTTGTTGCTAGATATCTAAATCTTATGGTTTCAAACATTATTGGTTCTAATGGAATTAGATTAGGTGTTAAAGCAAGAAATACAGACGGATCATTAGATATTATAGGTAATAGAGTTATAGAGACTGAATTTATAAAATGGTCAAAAATGGGTAACTGTACTTTAAATGGTAGACAATCTTTTATTGATTGTCAAAAGTTATTTGTTGAATGTTTAGCAAGAGATGGTGAGGTTTTAATAAGACATGTACAAACAAGAGATTCTAAATATGGATATAAACTACAGTTTTTAGAAGCTGATCATTTAGATGAAACAAAAAATGAAGTAAATCCTAAAACAAAAAATAGAATTAAAATGGGCGTTGAAGTTGACAAAAACGATAAACCTGTTGCTTATTGGTTATTTAAAAACCATCCTTATGATAATACTTATATGTCACCTAAGGAACATATAAGAGTTCCTGCAAATGAAATTATTCATGCTTATTTACCAAGTAGAGCTGAACAAAATAGAGGTGTTCCTTTTACAGCTGCAGCTATGCCAAACATAAAAATGCTTAACGGTTATTTAGAAGCAGAGATAACAGCAGCTCGTGTATCTGCCTCTAAAATGGGATTCTTCACTTCACCAGATGGTGATGGATATGTAGGTGATGATTTAGAAGATACATTTACTCCTATTATGGAAGCTCAAGCAGGTTCTTTTGAGCAACTTCCTGCTGGTATGGATTTTAAATCATTTGATCCTGATCACCCAAGCACGGCATTTTCTTCATTTACAACTAGTGTTTTAAGAAGTGTAGCGTCTGGTTTAAATATTTCTTATCATGCATTAACTAATGACTTAAGCTCAGTTAATTACAGTTCATTAAGAGCTGGAGCTCTTGAAGATAGAGAAATGTATAAAGTATATCAAAAGTTTGTAATTGATCATTTTATGAGACCTGTTTTTGAAAAATGGTTAGAAATGTCTATATCAACAGGAGCTATCGTAATGAATCCTGCAAATAATATACCTTTACCAATGAGCAAGTATGATAAGTTTGCAGATAATACAATATTTATTGGTAGATCATTCCAGTGGGTTGATCCTCAAAAAGAGATGAATGCATCTATAAATGGTATGCAGTCTGGTTTAGTAACTTATCAAGATGTACAAGCTAATTACGGTAGAGATGTTGAAGAACTATTTGAACAACACGAAAGAGAACAAAAACTTGCAGAACAATATGGAATCAAAACAGCTTTCCAACCTTTTGGTGTTAAGTTACCAGTAGAACCTGATATACAAGGTGGTGATGACGATGCCTAAACCTAATGATGGAATGAAAACTGAAGCACAAAGAGGCTTAGATTGGCGTGAAGAGTTTGGAAGAGGTGGAACAAGAGTAGGTGCTACAAGAGCAAGACAAATTGTAGCTAATGAAAATTTATCTGATGATACTGTAAAAAGAATGTATAGCTTTTTCAGTAGGCATGAGGTAGATAAAAAAGCAGAAGGTTTTAGCCCTGGTGAAGATGGTTATCCTTCAAACGGAAGAATAGCGTGGGCTTTATGGGGCGGAGATGCAGGTTATTCTTGGTCAACAAGATTGGTGGAAAAAATGAAAAAAGAACAAGAAAGAGCTTTACCTGATGCATTAAAAGTTGGTGACTTTGTAAGTTGGGATACTTCTGGCGGAAGAGCAAGAGGTAAAATATTAAAAATTGAAAGAGATGGAAAGATTAATATTCCAAACAGTTCATTAACAATTACAGGAACAGAAGATGATCCTGCAGCATTAATACAAGTTTATAGAGGTGGCGAATCTACTAAAATTGAAGTAGGTCATAAATTTAGCACCTTAACAAAGATTAATCCCATTAGGGATTTTAACGATTTCAATTCTAACGAGTTGGAAAAACATCCTTTATCTAACAATAAAGAGGAGAAAGCTATGAATAAAGAAGATAGACATATCCTCAATGTCAGCGAGACTGATGATAAAGTAATTGTCGAATTCGCAAAACATGAGGATGTGGAAGGTGATGATGTAGAAATAAATGATTCTGCTCGCCCTTATCATGATGATGAAGAAAAAGATAGAAATGTAGTTGATTTACATATTAAGTATAGAACTATTGATTTATCTAGATCAGAATATATTGATGAGGATAATAGAAGAGTTAGGATTGGTGTTTCTTCTGAAGAACCTGTTGAAAGAAGTTTTGGCATGGAAGTGCTAGGACACGGTGCAGATGATATAGACATGACATTTATAGAATCTGGACGAGCTCCGCTTTTGCTTGATCATGATATGACTAAGCAAATTGGTGTGATAGAAGAATTTAAACTTGATGAGGCAGCAAAAAGGACTGTTGCTGTGGTCAGATTCGGAAGATCTGATTTAGCTCGTGAGGTTTTCCAAGACGTGGTTGACGGTATTCGAATGAATATTAGTGTCGGCTATAAAATAAACAAATTAGAACGTTACGGCAAAAATGATGAAACGTATTATAAAGCTAACTGGACTCCTATGGAAGTTTCTTCTGTATCAGTCCCAGCTGATCAATCTAGACTCGTTGGCGTTGGCCGTTCTAAAACTTTAAACAAGGAAATTATTATGACTGAAGAAGTTAAAAATGAAATCAACCTTGACGAAGTTAGATCAAAATCTGTTGAAGAAGCTAAAGCTGAATTTAAAAGAAATTCAAAAGAAATTATAGACTTAGCTGTTAAACACAACAAAAGAGATTTAGCTGACAAGGCGATTCAAGAAGGTATATCAGTTGAAGATTTTAGAGGTGTATTATTAAATGAAATATCTAATGATAAACCACTAGAGACTGCTGAGATTGGTATGAACAATAGTGAAGTTAGACAGTTTAGCTTAGTAAAAGCAATTAGAGCTTTAGCTAATCCATCTGACAGAAGAGCTCAGCAAGATGCAGAATTCGAATTCGAATGTTCTGCTGCTGCTGCAAGACAGTATGGTAAAGATGCTCAAGGTATCATGTTACCTGCTGAGGTATTAAGAAACTGGAAACAAAGAGACATCAATACATCTGATGATTCAACTCTTGTAGCTGAAGATTACAGAGCGGGCGATTTTATCGACGTATTACGTAACTCTTCAAGTGTTATGCAAGCAGGAGCGACAATGCTCAGAGGACTTCAAGGGAATATTGTTATTCCGAAGAAGACTGCTGCTTCATCAGCTGGTTGGATTGCAACTGAAGGTAATGCTGCTTCTGAAAGTGAATTTACTTCAGGTTCAGTAACTATGTCTCCTAAAGTAATCGGTGCTTTTACTGATGCTACTAGACTATTACTACAACAATCTAGCTTAGATGTTGAGAACTTAATTAGAGATGACCTAACACAATCTATAGCTACTGCTATTGATTTAGGTGCATTAGCTGGTTCAGGTTCAAGTGGTCAGCCAACAGGTATTGCTAATACTACAGGTATTAACACTACAACTTTCGCTGCTGCTAACCCAACATGGGCTGAGATCGTAGCTATGGAAAGTGCTGTTGCTAACGACAATGCTTTAAATGGTTCTTTAGGTTACATTTGTAGACCTGCTGACTTTGGTACTTTAAAAACAACTGAAAAGGCTACTGGTACTGCTCAGTTTGTTGTTTCTCCTGACAATA
>Ga0181399_1000410_pt1 | contig 15772 bp, 17 predicted proteins | sample 22SPOviralmetaG_FD_130128 | JGI IMG/M metagenome (GOLD analysis project Ga0181399, IMG submission 130128) | Marine viral communities from the oligotrophic San Pedro Time Series (SPOT) site, San Pedro Channel, CA, USA - 22 SPOT_SRF_2011-05-21 | ecosystem: Environmental > Aquatic > Marine > Strait...
CCCTACAACCAAAGAGCATTTCATTTACACAAGGTTCTTTGAATCTAAAGGAGTGCAAGAGGGTAGCAATATAACAAAAGACAATACTACCTACATACATACCACATACATAGACAACATAGACAACCTATCTAAAAGCTACATAGAGCAGATAGCTCAAATGCGTGAACGTAGACCAGAGAAATACAAACAACAAATGTTAGGTGCTTGGCTTAATAAAGCTGAGGGTGTTATATTTGATAATTGGACAATAGGAGAGTTTAAGAGAACAAGCGTAAGTGTATGGGGTCAAGATTACGGATTCGCAGCAGACCCTTCTACATTGGTTGAGGTTAATATAAACAGTAGCACTAAGACCATCTACCTAAAAGAATGTTTCTACTTACAAAGACTAACTACTACACATATAGCAGACTTAAATATTAAACACGCTAAGGATGGTTTGATAATAGGGGATAGTGCAGAGCCAAGACTACTAAGCGAGATAAAAGCAAAGGGGTGCAATGTAAAACCAAGTATTAAAGGACAAGGAAGTGTAACATACGGAATAAGCCTATTACAAGACTATGACTTAGTAGTAACACCAGAAAGCACCAACCTCATCAAAGAGCTAAACAACTACAGTTGGCTTGAAAGAAAGTCTAATACACCAGTAGATAAATGGAATCACTTAATAGATGCTATTAGGTATGCAGTAGGCTACCAACTACAAAACCCAAACAGAGGTAAGTATATTGTATCTTAGTCCCTAAAATAAATTAAAAACGTTTATATATTAATAAGTAAAAGAATATGAAAGTAAATCTTAAAATCCCTACAAGTCTAAACGAGATAACACTTGGTCAATATCAAGAGTTCTCAAAGTTAGATAATGATACAGAAATAAAGCCTGTAGATGTTCAGTTAAAGATGATTGAGATATTTTGTAATGTATCGGATTTAGTGGTTAGAAATATGAAAGCTACAGACATAACAGAGATATGTAATATCTTAAATAATATGTTTGATACAGAACACCAACTTGTAAATAGGTTTAAACTAAATGGGGTTGACTATGGTTTTATACCAGAGCTTGATGATATGACCTTTGGGGAGTATGTAGACTTAGACACATTCATAGGAGACAATGATAACTTACATAGAGCTGCAAATGTTTTGTTCAGACCTATAGAGTTTAAAAGAGGAGATAGATATACTATTAAAGATTATGATTCTGACACAAGTGAAGTGGCTAAAGACTTTCCTTTAGATGTAGTGCTTGGAGCTATTGTTTTTTTTTATCGTTTAGGGAAAGACTTGTCGGTAGCTATGATGAACTCTTTGGACAAGAAGAACGAGAAGGATTTAGCACAGTATCTAATTTCACATCCAAGTATGGATGGTTCAATTCACTCTATGCAATCGCTGACGGAGATATTACAAAATTTGAATATATCACTAAATTAAATGTACACGAATGTTTAACATTCTTAGAATACACAAAAGAAAAAAACCAAATAGAAGCAGCACAGATAAAAAGTAAATTTAAGTAATATGAGCAATACAGGGATAAGAGGATTTTACCAACTAACAGAAACTATAAAGACACAGTTACTAAGTGATGTAAACGTAAACACAGTAACAACTGGGGATATATTCGACATTGACTTATCTAAGCAAAGTATCTTTCCTTTAAGCCACATAATTATAAACTCTGTTACAACACAAGAGCAAGTATTATTATTTAACATTACTGTAATGGCAATGGATATAGTAGATGAGAGCAAAGAGAAGACAGAAGATATATTCAGAGGTAATAACAATGAGCAAGATGTGCTTAACACACAGTTAGCAGTATTAAACAAATTAGTAATGGTATTGCGTAGAGGTACACTTTATAGTGATAAGTTCCAATTAGAAGGAGATGCAACGTTAGAGCCTTTCTATGAAAGGTTTGACAATCGTTTAGCTGGGTTTGCTGCTACTATGGACATAGCAATACACAACGACATAACTATATGTTAGCAGAACAATACTTAAGGGATGAGCTTAATAAGTTTGCTAAGTATGTTATTCAGCAGAGTAGAAGTAATTTGTCTAAAAGTAAAAAGAACGCTTCTAAGGAGCTTTATAATTCTTTAGGGTATGATATAGCAGAAAACTCTGGAACAACGTCATTAGGCTTTGAAATGGCTGATTATGGTAAGTTTCAAGACAGAGGGGTAAGTGGTAAAGAAAAGAAATACAGTACACCTTACTCATATACAACAAAGATGCCTCCACCAAAGGCTTTTGATAAATGGGTAGTAAGGAAAGGAATAGCTCCAAGAGGTAAAGGTGGGAAGTTTGCATCAAGAGAAGGGATTAAGTTTGCTATTGCTAAATCAATATATAAGAAAGGAATAAGACCAAGTATGTTTTTTACTAAGCCCTTTGAAGCAGCATTTAAACGCTTACCAGATGAATTATTAGAAGCATACTCAGTAGGTATAGAGAAACAGATACAAGTAAACATAAATAAGAAATGAGCAATATAAACGTAAGAAGTCCATACTATATAACTACAGGGACTGTAACAGGCTTAAATAGTACAACTATAGAAATATACATCTATACTGGTGCAAGGATAACGGGCAGACCATCAACACCTACTTATAAACTTGAGGGATTTGCAATCAAGAATGAAGTTACTTTTGAGGTAAGTGAACTTATTAAAGACTATATTAGTCAGACTTTTACTGGTACATATTCAACAAGTATCTTATGGGTGGATTATAGAACAACTCAAACGATAAACGGAGTAGCTCAAACAATAAGTGGTTATACTTATCGTAAAGCTCTTAATGGATATGGTTACTTTGAAGATGGTGCTAATCCACAAAACGATAATGCTGTTTATATAAGCAATGATATTATTTTAAAGTTAGATGATTCTCCAGTAGTATTTCCTGTTGACAACTCTATAACAAGTTCAGTAGCGTATTTACTAAACGGAGAGATAGTTAGAACTGTTAATTTAACACAAAGCTCTTTAAGTAGTGAGCAAGTGAGGTATATTACAAATGGTGTTGATGGTGCTGATTCTTTTGAAGATAGAGTTGTGCAGTCTGGTGGTACTTTTGAGGATAATGTTTGTATTGTAGAATTTGAGGATGAGTTTATTTTTATGGACTGCGATTCTATACACGTTAGTTACTCACAAGGTGGTGTTAGTAAGGTTAAAATTTTAAAAGTCCAAAATGTTGAGGAGTGTAAGTATGAACCTTACAAAGTAACATTTGTAAATAAGTTTGGTGCTTTGCAAGATATATGGTTTTTTAAGAGAACTAATAAAACACTAACAACAAAAAAAGAATCGTTTAAGAGAAACATAGTTAGCGGAGCAAGTTATTCAATAAACAAGCACCAAGATACAATACTAACCAAACAAGGAAGTGAGAAGCTTACATTAAACACAGGATACTACCCAGAAGCTTATAACGATGTATTTAAACAGCTTGAACTTAGTGAGGAGTGCTGGATAGAAATAGACTTCAAAACATTACCTATAAATATAGCTTCAACAAGTTTAGCATATAAGACACAACTAAACGATAAAATAATAAACTACACTATAGAGGTAGAGTTTGCTAACAACACAATAAACGATATTAGATAGATGCAGATAATAGAGTTATACATACGGAGTCAGTTCTTAGCTCAAGGTACTGCAAGTGCTACAACTACAAATAAATTAGTAGATTCATCAGCAACCTTCACGACTTTAATTAAGGTTGGGGATGTGGTAGAAAACACAACAGACAATACTACTGCAAAGATAACAGTAATAGATTCAGCTACTCAAGTAACGCTTGACAACAATATAATGACAAGCGGAGAAACGTATCGCATATACACCGACTATGTTAAGATGGATTTGTTTAATGATGAAAGTATAAGTATTTCAGATAGCATACAAGATGTTAGAGATATATCTAAAATATTCACAACATTCTCACAACAGTTTAACTTACCAGCTTCAAAGACTAATAACAAATTCTTTAAGCATTATCAAGATACAGATATAATAAATAGCTTTGATGCAAGGTATAAAGCTGATGCAATAATAAAACTAAACGGAGTAGATTTTAGAAAGGGAAAGATAAGACTAAACACAGTAGACTTAAAAAACAATAAGGCTCATTCTTATAAGGTTGTTTTCTTTGGAGATATAGTAGAGCTAAAAGATTTGTTTCAAGACGATGACTTAAGCTCTTTACCATTTCCAGATAGTTTAAATTTCACTTATGATGATGCAACTGTTTTAAGTAAGTTTCAAACATCAGTTACTGCTGATATAGTATTTCCGTTAGTAACACATAGCAAATACTTTAATATACATACAAACGATAAATACCAAAGCGGAAGTGATAGCTTAATTTATACAGATTTAAAACCAGCGTTAAGAATAAAAAAAATAATAGAAGCTATAGAGTCTAAGTATAACCTTACTTTTAGTGATGACTTTTTTAACAGCTCTAATTTTAAGGTTATTTATATGTTACTGCATAGAGACTCTGGCAATGTTAGTAATGCTTTAACTACTGGAGGTTTATTAACTGTTGAAAATAGTTTTAATGATGACTTAACTTTAGCATCTGGAGATGAAGTAAGACCTTTAGGTGCTGTTGGAGCTGGTTGGTATGTATTTTATTACACAATAACGTTAGCATCAACTGAGCCAGTAACTGTAAGAATTACAGAGCCAAATGGAAATGTATTAGCTCAACAAACTTATGACACTATAGGCTCACATACTTTACAATTTGTCGAAGGTTTTATAAATACCCCAAGTGATATTTTTTTTACTATTGAAGCTGAAAATACTTTAAGTATTACTCAGTCATTGCAAGTTACAAGAAATACTACATCTGGGGTTGTTTTAGATGGAACTTTTAGTTTTCCAAATAACTCAATATTAAACACCTTTGTAGTGTCTCGTCAAATTCCACAAATGAAGGTTATAGACTTTATGACATCTTTGTTTAAAATGTTTAATCTAACTGCATATAAAGAGGATGGTGTTATAGTGGTAAGGTCTTTACAAGACTTTTACAGGACTGGTAATGCTTACGACATTACAGATTATGTAGATGTAAATAAATCAAGTGTAGGTAAGTTACTGCAATTTAAAGAGGTAGACTTTAGATTTAAAAGCAAAGAATACTTTTTGGTTAAAAATTCTGATAATATTCAAGATGATGACTTTGGTAATTTAACATCTGGTAATGATGAGTTTGATGGGGAGGCTTATAAAATAGAGATAGGCTTTGAGAAGATGATGTATGAACGATTGAGAGATACTAATGGAAACTTAACAAATGTAACACAAGGTTCTTTATTAGATAATAACTTAGAAGCAACTATAGGACAGCCATTGTTGTTGTATTGTAAAAACACAGATGCTGATGGTTCTATATTTTGGAATGGCACTACAGAAATAACAAACTATAAGCGACCATCTAACTCTAATATAACTCTTCCAATAGTTAATAATACTTTAAATTTTGGTGCAGAGATGGATGAGAATAGTTTAGCGTTTAACACAAACTCTTTATTCCAAAAGAACTATATAGATTACATCTCAAGTATATTTGATAAACAAGCAAGAAAGACTAAAATAACTGCTTATCTGCCCTTAAGAATATTGCTGAATTATAACTTAAATGATACGTTTATAATAGCTAATAAGAGCTATAGAATAAACACAATAAAAACAAACCTACTAACAAACAAAACAGAGTTAGAGTTGTTTAATGTTTTTACAAGTTTAAATGATTCACGAAATGGTATAGATGGAGGTTTGCCAAGAATGGCTGACTTTGGAACTACTTCGGTAGGTTCTACAACAGTAAACACAAGCTGGACTGCTGTAAGTGGAGCTATAAGATACTGGTTGTATGTCAATGATAATTTAGTGCAAAAACAAACAACTACAACTTATCAGTTTACAGGTTTGCAAATATTAACAACATTTAAGTTAAGTGGTCAAGTCGAATATGCTAATAATAAATTAAGCAGTTTGCAAGATATAATAGTAACAACCACAGCACCTACACCTTAAACAAATTATACAATGATAAAATTAATAATAGAGGGTTTAAAATACGCAAACGGAGAGACTGAGAATATTAGAATAGCACAAGGTAAGCATAAACTACCTACAACATTAAAAGAGGGATATAAAGCACTAAAACAAGAAATAAAATGGCTATAGAAAAAACAATAGATATCAATGTAAACGCTAAGGACGCTATAAATGATATTAATCTTTTAAATAGCGTATTAGAGGAACAAGAGCAGATTACAATAGAGCTACAAAGAGAACAGCAAAGACTTGAGCAACAGTTAAGGGATACTCCTAAAAATTCTTTAGCAGCTCAAAGGGAACTCAATAAGGAATTAAACCACGTTAAGGACTCTATAAAAGACCAGAACTTATCTGTAAAGCAGTTAAAGGTTCAACAGAAGTCTTTAAGCAAAGGTACTAATGATTTAACAAATGACCTTGTATCCAATGGTGGTGCAATGGGAATCTTAAACAACTTAACTGGTGGTTTAGCTCAACAGTTTAAGGATTCTTACGAGGCAATATCATTATCTTCTAAAGGTCTTAGTGGCTTTAAAAGAGCGATGTTAGCAACTGGTATTGGTGCTTTAGTTGTAGGTGTTGGTTTATTGGTTGCTAATTTTGACAAGATAAAAGATTTTTTAAGTGGTATTACAGCAGAAAGTAAAGCAGCGAGGGAAGCGTTAGAAAAAGAAGCAGAAGCATTAAATCAATCTATTGCTAAACAGACAACACATTTACAGTCAGTTGCAAGAGCTTATGAGAGTGGAGCTTTAAAAGGAGAGAATCTTAAAAATGTTATAAATGACTTAAACGAAAAGTATGAAGATGCTAATTTAGAGTTAGATGAGAACAACGAGCTAACAGCAGATTCTTTAGCATTTATTGACAACCAAGTTAAAGCTATAAAAGTACAAGCTAAAAACAAAGCTATACTTACAAACATAGAAGCATTATATAGTGATGAACTACAAGCTCAAACCTTAATAGGTCAAGAGAATAATAAGTTTATGGTTGAAAGAGCGAAGTTAACAGATTTAATAGCTCAAAAAGCAGCAGTAGACCCTAACGATTCAACATTAAAAAATCAACTTAACAAACGGATAGCAGCTTCTCAAAGAAGACAAAAAAGCATTGCTAAAGACATTGCATCCCTAACAAGACAAAGAGCAGAAATACAAGACGCTATTGATAGAGAGACAAGAAGATTAGATTTTACTGAATTTGCGAAACCTAAAAAACAAAAAAAAGATAGAAAAGACTCTGGTAAATCACAAGAAGAGGAAGAGAAAGAAGAAGCAAAAAAACTCGAGGACTTAAAAAATAAAATTAGAGATGCAGAAGCTAATAAAGAAGATGAGGCACGAGCTTTAGAATTAAAAAAAATAAAAGAACATAACGAAAAGCTATTACAAGAAGCAAAAGATGCTGACTTACTTACTCAAGAATTAAAAGATTCATTAGATGAAAAATTAGTAGCCAAACAAGCTGAGTTTGACAGAATAGATGAAGAAAGAAGAAAGAAAAAAGCAGCAGAAGAAAAGGCTGATAAGTTAAAGAAACAAGAGGAAAAAATATCAGAGCTTGAGTTATCAAAAGAGTTTAGTGATTTAGCCTTTGAAGAACAAAGGGCTAAAATAAAAGAAAGAGAGCAATTACTTTTAGAAGATAAACTTTTATCAGATAAGCAAGAGCTTGTGTTGGCTAATCAGTTTAAAGATGCTAAAATCGAAATAGCTAAAGCTGAAGCTGAAGCAAAGGCTAAAACTTTAGATGATACAACAGATGTATTACAAAAGTTTACTGGTATTGCTGGAGAAGAAACTGCTGCTGGTAAAGCTCTTTCTATCGCAAGTGCTACTATAAACACTTACAGAGGGGTTTCAGATGCTTTAGCTGCTAAGACTGTTACACCTTTTGAAACTGCTTTAAAGTTTGCTAATGCTGGAGCTATTTTAACTTCTGGTATGCAAAATGTTAAAAAGATAGTGTCTGTAAAAGTCCCTAACGTTGGCGGAGATTCTGGTGGTGCTGCTGGTGGTGGTTCTGTTGGAGGAGCTCCACAACCTCCAGCTTTTAACATTGTAGGTGCAAGTGAAACAAATCAATTAGCTGATGCAATAGGAACGCAAGAACAGCAACCAGTACAGGCTTATGTAGTGTCTAACGATGTAACAACTGCACAGAGTTTACAAAACAATATTGTTGAAGGAGCAACGATAGGATAAATACAAAATAAATTAAAAATCTTTATATAATAATATGCGAATAGTAGAACTGATTTTAGACGAAGACCAAGAGATAGGAATTGAAGCTATTAGCGTAGTAGAGAATCCAGCAATAGAAGAAGATTTTATAGCTCTTAAATCACAAGAGTTTAAACTTGCTGAGGTAGACAAAGAGAAGCGTATATTAATGGGTGCTTTACTAATCCCAAATAAGCCTATATACAGACGAAACGGAGAAGATGAGTATTATATATATTTCTCAAAAGATACTGTCTTAAAAGCCTCTCAAATGTATTTAATGCAAGGCAAACAAAACAACTCAACCTTAGAACACCAATACGAAATAAACGGACTTAGTTTAGTAGAGTCTTGGATAGTAGAAGACAAGGTACACGACAAGTCAGTCAAGTATGGTATGGATTTACCTTTAGGTTCTTGGGTTGGTTCTGTAAAAGTAAACAACGATAAAATCTGGAATGAGTTTGTAAAAACAGGTAAGGTAAAAGGGTTTTCAATAGAAGGCTACTTTGCTGACAAGATGGAAAGACCTAAAGAAACTATCAAAGATGATTTATCTAAAATTGAAGAAGAAGAAGCGGAGTACTTATTAAGTCAAGTAACTGCTATACTAAAGAATGAAGATATAGAGTTAGAAAGCTATTCAGATTATCCAAGTGGTGTTAAAAATAATGCTAAGAGGGGTTTAGAATTAAACGAAAAGGTAGACAATAAGTGTGCTACACAAGTAGGAAAGGTAAGAGCTCAACAATTAGCACAAGGGAAACCAATAAGCAAAGAAACAATTAAAAGAATGTTTAGCTATTTATCAAGAGCTGAGGAGTATTATGATGAAGGAGATTCTAAGGCTTGTGGTACTATCTCATATTTATTATGGGGTGGTAAAGCTGGATTAAGATGGGCTGGTAGTAAATTAAAAGAGTTAGAGAAATGAAGAACAAATCAAAAGAATTTATAACACCAAGCAAGACAAGTCCAAAGAGTAGTAGAAAAGGGTGTTTATGTAAAGACAACACTTATAAGACCAAATGTTGTGACGGAAGTTTAAGAGCTCAAGGAATAGGAAGTATTTGAAAATGCAAAATTAATTTTTAACCATTATATATTAATATGAACACAAATGATATGATTAGTAAAATCAAGGAAGTTGTAGGCTTATCTGAAGAAGTTAAGTTAGAACAACAAACGTTAGAAAATGGTACTGTCTTAGAGGCAGATGCATTTGAATCAGATAACGAAATATTTATCGTTACTGAAGATGAAAGAGTAGCTGTGCCTGTTGGAGAGTATCAACTTGAAGATGGAAGAATCTTAGTAGTATCTGAAGAAGGAATTATTTCTGAAGTTAAAGAAGCTGGAGAAGAAGAAGTAGAAGAAGAAGTAGAAGAAGTGGAAGCTCAAGAAGAAGAAAAAGAAGAAATGGGCTACGCTACTAAAGAAGAACTTGCTGAGGTAAAAGATATGATTGAAGAAATCAAAGCAATGCTTGAGCCTAAAGAAGAAATGAGTTCTGAGGACTTAGGAAACCTTTTAACAGAGGAATTATCTAAGCACGAATTAAACGAAGTACCAAAAGAGGTACAAGAAGAATTAAACGAGCCAAGTGCTGAGCCTATTATGGCTAATCCAGAAGCTGACTCAACAAACAAACCAAGTTTTAAGTTTGCACAAAATCGCAAGCCTTCAACTTTTGACAGAGTATTAAACAAAATAATTAACAACTAAAATTAAATAAAATGCCAAATCCAACTATTACAAACTCCTCATACGCTGGAGAATTTGCTGGGAAGTACTTAGGTGCTGCCCTATTGTCTGCTTCAACTTTAGATGCTGGAGCTGTATCAATTTTACCAAACATCAAGTACAAGGCTGCTATGAAAGTAGGAACTTTCTCAAACTTAGTACGTTCTGCTGATTGTGGTTTCGATGAAACAACATCTGGACTTATTTTAACTGAAAAAGTATTAACTCCAGCTGAATTGCAAGTAAACTTACAAATCTGTAAGAAAGAGCTACACGAAGATTGGGAAGCTGCTCAAATGGGCTTTAGTGCTTTTGACGAACTACCTCCACTATTCTCTGACTATGTAATTTCAAGAGTTGCTGCTGAGGTTGCTAACGCAACTGAAACTTCTATCTGGAGTGGTGCTCTTGGAGAAGGTTCTTTCGACGGATTCTCAACTCTATTAGCTGCTGATGCAACTGTTGTAGATGTTGCTGCTGCTACTGTAGATGCTGCTAACGTAATTGCAGAATTAGGAAAAATCGTAGATGCTGCTGATGCTGCTGTATTAGGGAAAGAAGATTTAACTCTTTACATCTCAAACAACATTGCAAGAGCTTACATTCGTGCTTTAGGAGGATTCGGAACTGCTGGATTAGGCGGTAATGGTGTAGACTCTAAAGGGACAACTTGGTACAACGGAGGTCAATTGACTTTTGAAGGAATCAATATCTTTGTAGCACAAGGATTAGGAGACAACAAAGCTGTATTAGCTCAGAAGTCTAACTTATTCTTTGGAACAGGTCTATTAGATGACAGAAACGAAGTAAGAGTAATTGATATGTCAGAAACTGATGGGTCTCAAAATGTGCGTGTAGTTATGCGTTACACTGCTGGGGTACAAATCGGAATCGGTTCAGATATCGTTTACTATTCTTAATTACTAACTAACTAATTTAAAGGGGTGGGCAAGAACTGCCTACCCTTTTTTATTTAAAACTAAAATAATATGGCTTGTGCAATAACAAAAGGTAGAGGAGTAGGATGTAAGACTGCCTTTGCTGGAATTAAAAATATTTACATCTTAGACTATAGTGCTGCTATCGCTGCTTTGACAGACAGTAGTGGAACTGTAACATTACCAAGTGATGGGTCTGCTGAATTCTTCAAGTTTGAAGTAAAAGGTGGTCAAACATCTTTAGAGACAACTGTAACATCTTCAAGAGAAAATGGGACTACATTCTATGAGAGTACATTAAATGCTACTTTTCAAATATTAGATGTAGCGACTCAAGAGGAGATTAAACTTCTTAATAGAGGAAGAGCTCAATATGTAGCTGAACTATATCCAAATGGTGCTGGAGTAACTAAGTATTTACTAATAGGTAAAGACAATGGTGCTGAAATCACAGGAGGGACTATCGTTTCTGGTGCAGCAGCTGGAGATTTACAAGGATTTACACTAACAGCAGTAGCTATGGAAGTTAACCCTCCATTCTTCTGTACTGTTCCAGATGTAAGTGCTACAGCTTCTATCGACCCAGCTTAGTAGTTTATTTATATTTAAAATTAGCCTTTCCTTTTGGGAGGGCTTTTTTTATTTATATACAATACAAAATAATTTAGTTTTGTTTATATATTAGTATGAAGTTAATAGGAACAAACGGAGATAAGACTTTTAAGGTAATTCCAAGACAATTTATTAATGGTGCAATTAATGTAAAACTTACAAGTGAAAGCACAGGTGCTGATATAAACGTAAGTCCTACAGCTTCAACTGATGGTAATTATATGACTTTCACTATTGCCTTTGGTACTTTGACAGAAGGAGATTTTTATACTCTTGAAATAAAGGATGGGACTGTTGTAATATACAAGGATAGAGTATTCTGTACAGACCAAACAGTAAACCAAGTAAACAACGATTACTATTCTGTAAATGATGGAGAATACACCTCAGAGGATAGTTTTGATAACGATTATATTATAATATGAACGATTTAAGAATTGTAAATTTAAGTAGTTACACAAGCCCAGAGATTGTAGAGAAGTCTAATAAGCAATGGGTGGCTTATGGTAGTGATAATAATTTCTTTGGGCACTTAATCTCTAACTATGAGAATAGCCCAACAAACAACGCTATTATAAACGCTATTAGCCAACAAATATACGGACTTGGCTTAGATGCTTCTGATTCAAGTAGAAGACCAGAGCAATACGCTAAAATGATTACAATGTTTCACAAAGACTGTGTACAAAAGCTTTGTTTTGATTTAAAGCTAATGGGTCAATGTGCAATGCAAGTAATCTACTCAAAGGACAGAAAAACTATCGCACAAGTTGCTCATATACCAGTAGAAAACTTAAGAGCTGAGAAGTGTAACGAAAAAGGAGAGATAGAAGGATATTTTTATTCTGATGATTGGGCAAATGTAAAACCAAGAACAGAACTAAAAAGAATACCAGCATTTGGGTGTAGTAATGAAAACATAGAGATTATATATGTAAAGCCTTACAGAGCTGGATACAAATATTATTCAAGTCCAGACTATACAGGATGCTTACAATGGTGTGAGATAGAAAGCGAAGTATCAAACTTTCACTTAAATAACGTTCAAGGTAGTTTTAGTCCTAACACACTAATACAATTCAACAATGGAACACCAAACGCAGAAGAAAGACAAGCGTTAGAGAATCGTATAGCACAGAAGTTTACAGGCACAGGAGGTAATAAGTTTATTCTTGCTTTTAATGATAACCAAGATGCAGCAGCAACAGTAGAGACATTACCTATTAGTGATGCTCACAATACTTACGAGTATGTAAGTTCACAAGCTACTGAAAAGATAATGGTAGGTCATAGAGTTGTATCTCCTATGCTTTATGGGATTAAAGATGCTACAGGCTTAGGAAACAATGCAGAAGAATTAAAGACTGCTTCTATATTGATGCAAAACTTAGTTATAGCACCTTTTCAACATTTATTGATAGATGCTTTTGATTCTATATTAGCTTATAATCAAATTAGCTTAAAATTATACTTTAAGACACTACAACCTCTACAATTTATAGATTTAGAGAATGTAGAAGATGAAGAGACAAAAGAAGAAGAAACAGGAGTTAAATTAAGTCAAGAATTACCAGACGAGTTAGGAAGCGACATAGCTGATGCCTTAATAGACTTAGGAGAGGACGAATTAGACCTTTTAAACGACTTTAACATAATAGATGAAAGAGAAGTTAACTATGATGAAGAATTAGGCTTAGATGAGGTTATATCAGACCTTAATAAACCAAAAGAAAAAAGTACACTTGCTAAAGTATGGGAATTTGTTAGCACAGGTAAAGCAACACCTTATAGAGAAAGTGAGCAAGATGGTACAAGTAAACAAACTGATGAGAAAGGTAATGAGTTTTTAGTAAGATATATGTATAGTCCACAATCGTATAGTGCAAACTCAAGAAGGTTCTGTAAGAAAATGGTAGATGCTAAAAAGGTTTACAGAAAAGAGGACATTATATCAATGGATGATAAGGTTGTAAATGCTGGATTCGGAAAGGGAGGCTCAAATACTTATTCTATATGGCTTTACAAAGGTGGTGCGAGATGTCAACATAAATGGCTTAGAAAAACATTTGTGCGTAAAGAAGGTGGTAAAGGCTTAGGAAGTGCTATTAGTACAACAGAGGCAAGGTCAAGAGGTTTTAAACCAGAGGCTAACGCACAGAAAGTACCTGTAGCTCCTAAGGATATGCAGTATAAAGGTTATACAGCAGCTTATTGGAATAAAATAGGATTTAAGAATTAATATGGCAACAGCATTATTTATATCAAGAACGGACTTAGTTAAGAACTCTATAATAGATGGCAATGTAGATACGGACAAGTTTATACAATTTATTAAGGTAGCTCAACAAATCGACATACAAAACCTTTTAGGGACTGACTTATACAACAAAATAGGTGCTGACATTGTTGCTGGTAATTTAAGTGGAGATTATTTAACCTTAACAAATTCATATATACAGCCTTGTTTAATTTGGTTCGCTCAGATGAATTATATTCCTTTTGCAGCTTATCAAATAAAAAACGGAGGTGTATTTAAGCACTCAAGTGAAACTGCCCAGAACGTAGATAAAAACGAGGTTGACTATTTAGTATCTAAGGCAAGGGAATATGCTAACTACTACTCTACAAGAATGGTAGATTACTTATGTTACAATGATAACTTGTTTGCAGAGTATAACTCAAACACAGACGAGGATATAAGCCCAGATACGGACACAACATTTAACGGATGGGTTTTATGAAGTATAAAGTAAAAGAAGTAAACGTAAAGCGTTTAGAGAGCTACATACAGCTAAAAGAGAAAGAAGAAAAAACTGATATAAAACAAAAAGATGGGATACGGAGAAATATATAACACAACGTGGTGGGGTAATGCAATAGAGACAGCATCATCAATAGGCACTAAACCAGATTTCGTTAGTGGACAGTTTACAATGAATGAAAGACAAGAAGTAGAAGCAGTAAAATGTTTAGCAGATTGGACACACACAACAGCATTACAAGACTTAAATAATTAAACAATGGCAAAACCAAAATTAGCATTAATACCAGCAGCACAAGGCACTAAGTTATACTCTGTATTACCGAGTGATGGTGTGGGAGACTTTACTTTCGCAAGAGGCAGCGAAGCAACAAGAATAAATGCACAAGGATTAATAGAGAACGTTGCAAGTGGTGTTTCAAGATTAAACTACCCAATGATAGATGGTGTTGTAAAAGGATGTCCACATCACATTTTAGAACCAGCGAGGACTAACATTATTGCAGATAGTATAGAAATAAGTCAATTTACGCAATCTAATACTTCAGTAATAGATAATAACATAATTTCTCCAGAAGGAACGCTTAACGCAAGTAAAGTAACTGAGCAGAACGTTTCAGGTGTACATTATGTAGGTGCAGGTTTAGCAGGTGGTGCTGGAGAGTACACTTGGAGTTGTTTTTTAAAACAAGGAACTTCAAGGTATGCGGGTATGAGAGCTGTAGTTAATGGTTTTCAAAACAGATTTTTTGTTAATGTAGACCTTTCAAATGGAAGCGTAGTGGATACACATACAGTTGGTTCTGGAACAACTTGGGAATATTATGTACATAAATACCCTAATGGATGGTATCGTTTAGTAATTCAAGCAGCTAATGGAAGTGGTAATATGGATATGTCTATTTCCAGTTCTAATGTAGCACAGCCAAACTATAGTTTAGGACTTCCCACATATTTAGGCAGTACAAATAACAACTTTTATGTATGGGGAGCTCAATTCGAGGCTGGAGCTTTTGAAACATCGTTTATAAAAACAACTGGAACAGCAGTTACTCGTTCAGCAGAAACTGCTAATGGAGCTGGGAACGCTTCTACGTTTAACGATTCAGAAGGTGTGTTGATGGCAGAGATAAGTGCTTTGGTTAATGATAGTGATACTAAAAGAATTTCTTTAAGTGATGGGACAAGTTCAAATAGAATTAGTTTGCTTTTGTCTGATGAAACTATCGGTGGTGTTGTTGTTTCGAGTGGTGGTGTTGCTGTTAATGTATCTGTTTCTGGATATGATACAACATTAAATAATAAAATACTATTTAAGTACAAAGAAAACGATTATTCAATTTTTGTAAATGGATTTGAGATTTTAACAGATACAAGTGGAGCA
>Ga0181399_1000414_pt1 | contig 15712 bp, 18 predicted proteins | sample 22SPOviralmetaG_FD_130128 | JGI IMG/M metagenome (GOLD analysis project Ga0181399, IMG submission 130128) | Marine viral communities from the oligotrophic San Pedro Time Series (SPOT) site, San Pedro Channel, CA, USA - 22 SPOT_SRF_2011-05-21 | ecosystem: Environmental > Aquatic > Marine > Strait...
CCACAGCATTTTCTTATTATTGTGGGTACGTCGAAGAAAGATTGATATGATAACATAATAGATATATTATGATGTGAACCTATATATCTAAACAATTTACTAAATCTTTGTTGTTGTACCTTTGATAACTTGCTTAGATCATAATCATCAATAATAATACAAGTTTTGCCATTGTCAGGATCTACCAAACTTTCCGCATCAGGTATATCATGTAAAATTAATGTTGGATCTAAACTATCCCACTCTTTTGATGTAGATGGTTGTATAATTATTAATGTTTTAAATGGTCTGCTAGATGTTTGAATACGTAAAAAGCAATTAATCATAGTAGTTGTCTTACCACTATTAGGTGGTGATGTAAATAAACTTTTGAACGGGTGCACAAGTCTGCCATATCCGTGTTCTTTTTGATCCCACGTCTCGACCCATGAACCTTTATCAGCATTAGGTACAGCAAAAATTTGGTCTGTAAGTGTATATCTATTCATATAATATATATCAATAGAATAATTTTTAAAATATAACCCCCGACCAACACTATTTTATTATTATTTTTTAGATTATTTTATAAGTGAGACATAATTGGCAGTGTCAATATATAAGGGTCGTTGCCAAAAGTGTCTCAACCTAATTTAATATGTAAGTGTCTATAATAAGCGGGTAGTAGGAATATTACGTTTTCTTAACTGGTATAAATTAGAATGTTCATTTAGATAATCCATATTTATAGAATATTGATTTATTTTATCACGTTTTCCATCTTTATTTTTTGACTGATTAATTCTTTTAGATTTTATAATTTTAGATCCAAATAAATTCTTGTAAATTTTAATTATTATTTTTTGTAATTGATATTTATTTTTAAAATTAATTTCTGATCTATCTCTAAATAACTGTTTATATTCGGTTTCATATAATTCCAATTTATTATCATTAATATCTGTTTTAGGTTCTAATATATTAAATTTGCTATCTTTAATTTTATCTAAAAACAATAATTTATTATATGTGCTTTTAAATTTATTATTAACAAAATCACTATTATCATGTATTAATATTAATTTTGTCTCATCAATTTTATATTTGTATCTACATAAATTAAAATGTTTCAATCTTAAATTGTGATCTATGTAAAAATGTTTATATATATCTAATAAGTTATCTGGAACATTTAATATTTTATGTATTTCTTTATATTTACTAACATCAAAGTTATCATATAAATCTTGTTTTAATTCTTTTGTAAGAACTTTTAATTTATCATTTTGTATTTTATTATATACCTGTAATTCTAATATAAAACCCCTATCTTGTAATAACTTTCTATAATGTGCAAACATATTAGTTTTATAACAATCATCATTATATGTATATGATACTAATAAGTTTTGATATTCATCATATATCTTATCACTAACTGACATTTTAAAATATCTACATCCTAATATATTGTCAGTATTAACTTCTACTATTTTATGCTGATATGTATTATAATTAGGTATGAACTTTTTTTTACTAAAATGATAATATAATGTTTGTATATTTCTACATCTACTTAATTGTTGTATCATACCTGTAGGCATAATAGATTTACAAGTATAATAACAATATACATTTCTTTTATTAGAACTATCTAAACCATATACAATTTTAGGTGTGAATATTACTTTATCATATTCATCTAAATTATAATGTGTATCATCACCGCCCATTATTAATAAAATATTAGGATCATTCAATTGTTTTTTTATTATTAATGCTTGATTTTTACTATCCATACATAACATAAATTTAGTTTCATTTTTTAATTTTTCAATAAGATTATCATATGTTTTTATTTCATATGCTAATACATTATTATTATGTTTGTATTTATTTTTAATGTACTTACATGATTTATGAATACGCATCCAACTATAAGATATATCATTGATATCAGCATCAGCACATATTATTTGCTTACACTCATTTATAATTTTAACAAATAACATATATATCATTGTTCTGTTTATATTGATAATTGATTTTTGATTATTGTTAGTAATAAGATATTTTAATAAACTGTTATACTCATCTAAAAATATTACATACTCACTGAAATTAATATTATATAACTTTTGAATACTATCAATAGTTACAACAATATTATCACCATTATATAATTTAATATCTTTTGTGCTATATAATTTAGGATTTAGACCATGTTTATTAAATGTTGAATGTTGTTCATTTGCTAATGATATTCTACTAACAATAGATATGAACTTTAATTTATTATCATATACATAATGTTTAAAACTAGTTGTTTTACCTGTACCTGTATCTGATTTTATTACATAATTTATGTTAGGTTGTATAAATGTATATCCTAACTTTTTTTTATTGATAGTTATATCTGGTTTGATTTTATTTTGTATTACTGGTTTGTATTTGTAATAGTTAATATATTTATCAATTTCATATACAATTTTATCATCTTTATTTGTTTTGACAGTTCCTAAACTTAATATTTCATCTATAACATATTCACTATATTTACATGTATTCCAGTATCTATTAATATTATTAGAATAATTATAATTAGGTTTTGTTTTATTTATTTCATCCCATAATTGTTGTATATTAAAATACTTACAGAATGATGTAAATTTTAAAAATCCATAATTTTCATTAGACCAATACTTGTCTGGCAGTTCATAAATTAGTTGTTTTAGTTCGTGTTTAGATATGTTGTATTGATTATATAATACTTTGTTAAAATTATTATTTTTATGATCTTGCACTATCAATTTTTTTTTAATTTTAGGCGGGCATATATTTTTTAATAAAAACTGTTTCAAATCTTTTGGACAATCTTTTATTTTAACATTATTTATAATAGTATATGTTTTACTATCAACAATACTATCTGGACTAACTATATATGCTTTATCATTTCTAATATCAATATTATGTATATTATTGGCGGTTGTATATAAATCTTTATCATAATTAAAATATAAATGATATCCGCCTCTATAAGATTTAACAGCAAATGTATTGATATTATTTATTATATATTGTTCTTGTGATATTGTATCAGCAAATATACTATCATTTATATTATCAAATTTATAAAAATCTAGATCAATAACTGTGATATTATTTATACTACCTGTAGGTATTCCTGTATTACCTTTGAATGTTCCTTTTCTCCATTTTGTTTCACGGTTAGATAAATTATAATCAGATGTAGGTGCTTTAGAGTTATCAATTAATTTAAATCTAATAAAATTTGTGATATCCATTCTGTAATTACTATATATATATAATATATTTATATAATTTATTTACTTAAATGATTTTATTAATTAGGATATTTATTAAATTATTTTTTTATAGTTATTATTATATACAATGGATAATAAAGATACTCCTATAGATGTACCAACAGAACCACCTATCCTAGAAAGAGAAATAACTAATAAAGATGCTCCTACACCTGCTAATACACCAAAGAAAAGAAAATCTAATAAATGGGTATCACACGTAAAAAATGTGGCTCAAGAAAAAGGTATCAGTTATAAACAAGCACTTAGCATCGCAAAATCCAGTTATGTTAGATAAATAATCAATTCTTATATATATATATAAATAATCACATACTTATATATATCTTATATCTATAATAATAATACTTACTTACTTTCTATTTTGAATACTATGTAAAAAGTTACAATATATAGTAAAGTCCTTTTATTCTAATAAACTATCATGAAATATAGAAATCATTTTTTTTTTAGTATCATCTTTTGTATCATCTTCGTCAATATCATCAATTATTTTATCTATAATAGTAGGTAATTTATCACATATATATTTTATAATTTCTAATGCTTTTAATGATTTATTTTTTACCATCATTGATTGTGTTTGTCCTTCATAACAATAAAACTGTCCATCTCCAAGAACGGGCAATGATTTTTTTAATTTTTTACTATCAGATATATCTATGTTAGATAACACTGTCTTATTTTCGGTATTATTGCGTATTTTTTCTAGTAAATACCTTTTATGAACTCTACTACCTATTTTCATAGGTCTGCCTGTTTTTTTGTTGATTATAAAATTATCCATATATATTATATAATCTATAAATTTATTGATCTTCTAACCATGATAACATAATAACAAAATCATAATATTCTCCTCTTGTATCTAATGCTAAACCTGTCTCACTTACTAATTCAAATGTTAAAGTATATTTAGCACTATTCATTCCAATAAGATTATTACATAATGAAAATATATTAGGTTCTGTTGCTCTAAAATTTTGTATCTCTCCTGGGTTAGATGTTATTTGTATTTGTGCTATTGTACCATTAAAACTATCATTAATCTGAATACCTGTATTAACAATATCACTTTTAATAACAAAACTATTATATGCGTTAAATCTTGCTGGGTTCTCTGCTACAATACTATAATCATGTGATGGCGATGATGGATTAACTGGTTGTGTTGGTGATGTATCAGTAAAACCAAGAAAATCATCAATAGTTGATTGTGCCCATAATATTTCTGGATTTGCTGATGACGCTGTATTTTTAAAAATTATATATATTCTATTAGTTGCTTCATTACCTTCTATATCAAACATATCTTTGAATGGAAATGTTGGTCTATTAGTTTCAAGATTATCAAATAATAAAGCAAGTGTATCATATAATATATCAATATCATACAAACCATCGGGGATAGTCACTGTATGTGTTCCGTTAGAATCCTGAATAGTCATAACATTATTATTAAATGATTGACTAATATTCGGACTATTATTCCAAATAGATGCTTGTATAACTTCTAATTTAGCATTATAGGCATTGTCGGGCAAATATAGTGGATTTGTTAATTGAACTGAAAATTTACTACCATCGGCACTTCTATTAATAGCACCATTCTCCGGGTTAGAACTGAAAATAAAACATTCACTTGGCATATCTATTATATATATAATATAATACATAAATTTATTATTATTAAGATCAAGATTAAATATTTTTACATTTGGTTATACCATGCTTATTAACGAAACTATTCCATAATAAACATCTAAGTCCGCAATTTAATTGATATCCTGATTGTTCTCCTTTCTTATTTACAAATATAACTTTATAACCAATATTTTCAAATTTATCTACAAATGGTTTCATTAAATTTTCACTTCTACCAAAACTATCATATACATATAATGTTTTACCTCTTTGATATACTGAAACCCAATGTATTCCACCACCACTACTATCTTCTGTATTCAATATGCTAAAATGCTTTCTTGGGTGTGGTGTAAATAAATCGTAGCTATTACATATATTAAACTTATTTTTAATTTTGGTTAGTCTTGATAAGTCTGTTAATTGTTTATTATCATAAAAATTAATAGGAGATATCTTTTCTAATTCTCGTAAAGTTTGAATATACTGTTTTCTAACTGACATATATAATAATATATACAATAATGTTATTTAAAATGCTGGACCCATACGGCGTGGTAATCTAGGTTTGCTAAAACGACCCATACGGCGTTTACGTCTCATACGTCTACCACCAACTGGCATGTTAGCACCACCACAACAACCACGACCGCGGATACGTCTCATACCTGCTGGGCGTAAAGCACCACCTCTACGTCTGCCATAACCTGCTCTTTTAACCATACCTAATGCTGCACCTGCCAAAGGGGCATAACTGCCTGCCATTGGTACAAGTCTAGATCCAACTGTTGATAATAATTTTGTTCTTTTAAGAAATCCTTTTGCTTTATTCCAGAATGATTTTAAACTACCACCCATTTTACGTCTGCGATGTCTGCGTCTTGGCATAATATATAATATATATGTAATTAAAAAATTAATAAGAATATATTTTATATTTTATACTTCGACTAATGAACCATTAAAACTCACACAACGAAAACCGTTATTATTAGTTCCCGCTGTAGTATTTTGAACTCTAAACTCTAATGTTGAATTTTGAACTAATGATACAATTGTATTAAAACCAAATGTTTTTAATGAACCACTTGATATATCTGTTTGTATATTATTTGCCAATACACCATTAACAAATAACGCAAATAAAATCGTATCTGTGCCGCCCGTTGAGTGGTCGCATGACAAATTGACGTTTACTAATACTTTTATAGTTTGTTTAGCAGTATATTTAAATTCAAATCCTGTTGTTTGTGTAAATCTATTTATATTTAATACATTAAAACCACTTCCAAAATCTACTGGGACATATGTATTTAATACTGTAGCAGTATATGTTGTATTATTATTACTTGAACCTTCTAATATAGATTTTTCATTTTCAATACCATTATTATTTGCCACTATTAAAGATGGATATAAATCTATTGTTCCATTATAATTTATTAATGAACCTGTAAATAAACCTATATCTATAAATGTATTAGATGATATTAATGATTGTATTGAACTATATGATGTATCTATATTAATACCATGTTGTGAATCTTGTGGATGAAATATTGATGATGTGATATTAACACTTCCAAACGCACCATACATATTTACCATATTGGCATTTGAGAAAACACTATTAATTTGATTTTGTTGTCTTAAAAATTCACAACTAGTTATTTGAACTTTACTAACACTATCTAAAAATACATTTTTAATTGATGGATAGTTATACATAAATAAGCAATTTAACATATCTAATAAATCCCACCCAATAACATTTAATAATTCATTATTCTTACAATTATAAAAATATATGTTATTGAATGATAATATTTTATCCTGTGCATTATTAACACAATTTAATAAATTATATTGATTACTTTGATTAGATATAATTAAATTTTGGAATGATACATTATAATCTGTAATATCAATACAATAACCAGAACTTACAGTAGGTATATTAAATATTAATCCTGATCTATTTCTAGATAAACCAAAAAAGGTACAATCACCATTTATTATTAATTCACTAGTTATTTGAACAAAATCACAAATAACATATATACCGCTAGATATAGGATTAGGGAAATCACTTTCACTTTTTACATATATACAGTTATTAAATAATGGACAATCTAATATACCAAAATCACCCTGAAAATCTAATATACCTGACATGGTTATACCGCCTACATTAGATATATTACTTGTATTCATTTTTATCTCACCTGTACCAAAAGGCATATTGATATCATTTTGTATTGTTAAATTATTAATACCTTCAACATCATTATTATCAAATGAATTTACTGCTGATCTAAAAAATATAGATTGTGATATTATATTTGTATCTCCCGCTGATACTAGTTCATTATTATATGGTAATAGATTTATATATTGATTATTTGTATTTTGTATCTTAAAATTATTAGTTTCTAAATTATTACTGATAGGATTTACTAATATATTGCCACCATTAATTAAACCAACATTATCAATATTATTATTATTCATATCTAATGATATATGTGCTGGATTAATAATATTCATGATACTATCATTATCCACATTTACTTGTATATTATCAATATCATTTCTTACTGTATCATAATCTCTATTTATATGACGGTGTAATAACTTGTCTTTGTTTCTTCTAAAATTAGACATATACTATATTACCATTAAAATTATTATATTATCTTATAAGTAAGAATAAAAGCACTTTACTATATATTATAAAAAATTACATAGTATCCAAATTAGAAAGTATATAATAAAAAATATATTAGATATAAGATATATTTAATATGTGTATAAATTTTATATATATAACATTACCATAAATAATGATAAGAGAAAAATGAACTTGAATAATAACCTGTTTTAACTAATCCACCTGCTCTTGCTCTATATCTACGTCTCCTATCTTTATCATTATGTATCATAGATGGTGGTAAATATACACCTGTGATATTTCTGTATGATGAATATCTAGAATCACCAAAATGAACTTTTGTTAATCTTTTTGTTTGTTTATTTTCTAACAGTGCATATATCTTTTTATTCTTGACATTTGATTTTCTAAATCCTAATAATTTATAATCTCTTTTTAGATAATAAGATGGCATATATAATTATATACATAAATAAATAAATGGATTTTTGATGTATGTTTGATGTATGTTTGATTTTTTATGTGTGTTTATAGAGTGTTTCATAATAACCCTACCACATTCGCACATAATTTTATTATTATCTTTATTTTTATTATATCTTATTTTTGCCAATTTATTGTGAATAATCTTATTATTTTTATAATAAATGGTAGATTTCTGTATAATATTAATTTTATTATTTTTATAATAAATAGCAGCCTTCTGTGAAATAACATTTTTATTATCTTGCCTCCATTGTTTTATCGTCCGTTTGGGTATAACATTATTGACAATATCTTTTTTATGTAATCTAATTAGTTCACCCTCACGTCGTAATAGTTCATTTTTATCTTTACATTCATAATTTTCAATCAATTCAATATAACAATCACCATGTTCTAATATATCAAATGATGATACATGGTGATTGTTATTATTCAAATATTGTATGTATTTTGATTTATGATTTGAAAATCTTTTTGTCAATGTATTACATGTAGAACCAATATAATATTTATCATAATTATAACTTCTAATGGCATAGATTTTTCCATTATTATAATTAACCATCTTTATATTATTATGTATATATCCGTTTATGTCCTTTTTTTGTATTTAAAAAGACATTATAGGTTCTCACCTGATTTTTTAAAGTCCGATATAGCTTCATCTATCTCACCCCTTGCTATTTTTAATGCTTTTGCTGATGGGCGTATTTCCCTACATATCGATATTAGTTCTAATACTAAATTTTTTAATTCTATATTACATTCATGACTGGCAATCCATGATTTCGAGTCAACATAATCACAATTAATCATTTTCATTAAATGATCTTCAACTTGGCATAATCCTGCTTGTATATCTCGAATAGAACCTTTTAGGGCCTGTTCAATTGTCTCACCATCGATTTCTGACTCACTTAACACAACAATATCTTTATTAGGCATACTATATATTATAACAATAGAAAAATAATTTTAATAGAATGATAATAAAAATATAAATTATAACTTATCACAACTATATTATATATACTATTAATATATTGTATCATATATATTATATGTCAGAAAATAATAATATAGATGTTAAAGATGAACCAATAGATGATGCTGTTGAGTGGGATACGTGTTGTTCTCATAGTAGTAGGGAATTTGTAAAGTATATCATAACAGTATCAATATCAATGATAGTATTAATATTTTGCTTATTTATGATTGCTGTAAATCCTAATGATGATAACAGTATATATTTTAGTTTATTGAGTAGTATCATTACATTATACGTTCCAAGTCCTCAGATTAATAAAAAACAAAAACCCTAATTAAATAATTTATCATATATAGTTTGATGTTTTATATATATGTCATCATCTTGTAATAATTTAAAACATACTGCCATATCTGGTCTGTCCCATTCTTCAAATATTTTTAATAACACAAAATTATAATTGAATCTATTATAATTATTATCTCTGTATATTTTTTCTTTTTTATTAAAATCATGTATTAACTTATCAAAATCAAATGAACACAAATTTATTGGTTTAATATCTTTAATCAAAAAAATTGATTTAACTGGATCATATTTTTTTAATTTATGTTTTTTCATATATTTTATCAATGATGTCATATTTATTTTTTTGATTTTCTTTTTTATTTTTTTAATATGTTCATCTGGTAATACTGGTTTTTTACTTTTTATTATATTATTTATTTTTGTACGTAAATATGCACTGCGTTTATAATATCTTTTAGGTGTATATCGTAATGATTGTTTTTCTTCATATGTCATAATATTATGTCGTATTGTATCTTTTACTATCCCACATTTATTACATACTAAATAATAATTATCATCATCTGGTATAAAAATTTTATTATTACAATCACATACATCTTCATATTTTATTTTTATATCTATCATGTCTTCATATAATAAATGTATTTTGTCTATATCTAAAACCATATACTATATATTGTTATAATATTTATAATTCACTCAAAAGTTGTTTTAATCTATTCATCCTAGCATTTTTATTACCACCTCTTTTATATTGTGTTTTTTTTGTCATTTTTCTACCATAACCTGTTATTGTTTGTAATCCCCAATCATATGTTTCATCAAATCTATCTTTTACTTTTGATAGTTGTTGTGGATTATCATTATAATGTTTAGTTAATTTATCAAAACCATCATATGCCTCTGATGACTGATTATTTAACACAAGATTAATAAGTTGATTTTTAGTAAATGATTTTTTATATATGTTAGGTGCGGACATTCCTGATATAGGGTTGCTAAAATCATTATCAAGGTCAGTCATTTTTGGATATATTTTTCCCATTATAGCTTTGAGTCTTGTTGTTGTTGATTGTTTATGTTCCATGAATTGGTTTATATTTAAAATACCTTTCCCTGATGGTAATGATGGTTGTCCTGATGGTAGTGATGGTTGTGGTTGTGATGGTTGTGATACTAAATTACCTCTTTTTAAATATGATTGATTGATACTATCACCTGTTCTATTAGAATTATCCGCAATTGCTTTTATAATTGGCATGGACTTATTACTGCCTCTAACTTGTGATGCGATTACCAATTTATTTTGATTTTTTTGTCGGTTTGTAAATTTCGCCACTTTATATTGTGATATACCTGTCTCTCTCATTATAGTCATTAATTGTCCCTTTGTCAATTTATTAATAACATCATCTTCTGTTATAGCAGGTAGTGGTTGTGGTTGTGGTTGTGGTTGTGGTTGTGATGTAAATGAACTTTTAAAAATATTAAGTTCATTCTCTATTAATTTTGTTAAATCTGATGTAGGGGTATATTTAGCAATTATATTATTTATGAACGTTAAAACCAAAGTATCAAACTGTGGCGGTGGTTGTGGTTTATTAGTGAATGAATTTACTAATACATTTCTTATTGTATTTTTATCTAAAGGTTGTTTATAATCACCAAAAAATGCCTTAGCGTCGTTATTATATGCTAGGGTTGCCATTTCATATAACTGGTCATCTGTTATATTTGTTAATACTATGTCTGGTGATAGTGTTGATGTAGGTGTAGGTGTAGGTGTAGGTGTAGGTGTAGGTGTAGGTAAAACTGGTGCTGGTGCTGGTCCTCCTACTGGCGCTGGTCCTGCTGGTGCTGCTGGTGCTGCTGGTGCTGGTGCTGGTGCTGGTGCCGGTGCTGGTGTTGGTGCTGGTACAGTTTGCTGTGCGTATCGAGACATGGCTGCCCTTTGTTGTGCTTGTTGTTGTACTTGTGCCATCAATGCTTGTATGGATGCGGGTTGTGCTTGTAATTGCGGATTAGTCGGTATTGGTGCTTGTTGTATTTGTAATCCTAACCCTGATTCTAATTCTGCTACTGGATCAAATGTTCCAACATTGTTATTTTTCCATTTTGTATATACTGGTTTAATTTCTGTAAAATAGTTATCAATAATCTTTTGAACATTAACAGAATTTATATTACCCATGTTAGATAAAGATGTATATGCTGAATTTAATCTGTATAATGCTTGTGATAATAATTGTTTATCTAATGGTGATAATCCTGTCATACGACTTTCAATATCTTGTGTTGTTCTTATTTTACTTCTAAACATTTCCATTAAAAAGAATTTCTGTGTAGGGTCAGATATACCTGATAACATATTAACTTGTCCATTTGTTAATAGTTGTTCTTTTTTCTCTTTTGGTTTAGATATAGGTAATGGTGTAAAATATTCATTTTTAGCAATCTTTTTAAATGAAAACTTTGGATCTGTATAATATACTTTTTGAGTTTTTAATGGTGTAATTCTTGCTATATTAATTTTATCAGTTGCCTGTAAAGGATTATTACCTGTTTTATATTTTTTAGATATAAAAGGTTTTCTCGCAAAAAATAAATTTTTTGGATCATTATAATATACTTTTTTTGGTTCTGGCAATATATATCTTGCTCCTTGTGGGTCTGGTTGAAACGTATCACAAATCATAATAATATATAATAATGTATCTAAAAATATATAGTTTTTTTATATACTATATAATATATATCATTATGCCTGAAGGAAAGAACGATAATTACGTAGATTTAAATTATGAAGAAGTATCATGTAACAGAGTTATCACAGATGCCAATTTTGGAAATGGATTACAAACATTTACTTTTAATGTAGCACCCTCTGGCGGTGGATGTGTTATCCCACACATGTCTTATTTTCTTGTTGAATATAATTTCGGTGATGCTGATGGAAAAACAAATGATTATACTGCCACTACTGCTTTACCTCAATCTAAAAAAATAGTTTTACAAAATAACTTTATGTCTACACTTTATACATCATCTAGATTTACTGTAGCACAAACTGCTGTATCTGAAGTAAATAATGCTCACGCTCAAGCACATACACTTATGCGACGTTTAGGTTATGATACCACATTTATTGAAGACCTTGGTTCTGATATGAATGGATTTGACCCTGATTTTAGCAGACGTTTAGCACGTTATTCAAAAGATGGTGTTTATCATCGTGATGGACTTATTAATTGCGAACCTTATGAAAGTGAACCATTAGGGTCATTAAATTTGGGCACAGTATCTTTATGGTTCCAAGACCAAAGTGCACTTACACGAGACGCTACAAATACATATTTTAATGGAACTCAATTAACTGATTTTGGTGTTGCTGCTTCGGGTCAATTTGGATTTATGTCAAAATATTCAAGCTTGAATATTAACACGGCTGAAGGTGGTATACCAACTGCTACATCTGATGCCAATTTAAGAACAACTGTTGTTAATTCTATTAACTATATAGGTCCAGTTGCCTCATACCAACCTGGTACTCCTGCTGAAAATCAAGTTGCCATTGATGGAACATTACTACTCGAAGGTGATGAAATACTTATTTCTTTTGGTGATGCTACTGCTGAACAAAAACTTTTGAGTTCTAAAACTTTCCGTGTTGTAAAAAATGCCCCTGCTGGATCTAAAATGAGTTTAGTATTAAAAGTGCTTGGTGGTGTAGATGCTTATACTGTGAAATCAGTATATAATGACGGAACACCCGCTCCTATCCCCGATACTGGTTTTCGTATTGTTCGCCGTTCTGGTGCCAATCAATATAATCAAGCAGACCCTCGTAGCAATATTGTAAATAACGTTGTTGCTTATCAACCTCCTATTAGTTTTTTTAGAACTACCTCACATCAAGCACTTTTTGGTAATATGGAAATTACACTCAACCCTAATCAAAACTGGCGTAATGCTTGTGTTGAATCATCTAGAAGTCTTACAGATAATGGTTATTACGGAACTGATGTTAAACATGGTACTGATTTCTGTTTTGGTATCAAGTCTATGCGTCTTTATCTCGCACGTGCTAAAATGTTATCATCGCCTCCATCTAGTTTAACATATCATGTTGAAGATGTTCGTGTAATGAACCGTCAATTATCTAGTGGTAGTAATAATATTGAATTTTCGCTACCTACATCTACGCAACGTGTTGCTATCTGGATTCAAGATAGTGCTGTTGGTACTCATAGTATGTTGCCACTTACACGTTTTAAAGCAAGACAGTTTACTGATGGAAAACTTGATACACTTAATAAATTTGGTCCGTGGTCTCATGATTATTCTGAAAAACTATCTGGTCTCCAAGTTAATTTCGCTGGTATCACTAAACCAATTACCAATTTTATGCGTGCATCTGGTGCTGGTTCAATTGGTGACGGTTCTACTAATTCTATGCTCCAACGCTGGATTATGACAAATCAGAACAATCATAATAAACGTCGTCCTGAAAAATATGATGATTGGCTTTCGATGGGTCCTTATTATCTATTTGATTTTACACGCTCCGCTGATAATCTTGGAACAAGACTTTCTATTGATATTAACTATTTTGGTAATTCTCCTAAACAAGGTTCTAGTGCTACTAATACTGATAGTTCTAATATCAATATTTATGTTGGTGCTTTTTATATCAGAGATGTCGCACTTAACTATGGACCAATGGGTAATGTTCTATCTGTTGCTACTCAAGAAGCATAAATATATTATTTTTATAATTTAATTATTTAATCAAATAAATAAATTAATGATCCAATTTAATAAATTTTTTATGGATACATAACAATATCTATTATCACAAGTATCACAAATATTATTATCATTAGGTGTAGGTAATCGGCAATATATACAAGTATATACTGTATAAGGGTCATAATATATTTCTCCCATTAGAATAATATCTTTAAAAATATTATATAGATATATATATATATATAATATGTTTGGTGGTGGTGATGATTATGATGATTATACACATGAATATGGATTAACAAAAGTAAGTTATATAAATGATATACCTGTAAATGATAAACAAAATAATGACCCTGATGAACCTGTATCACAACCTTTAATGGTAGCAGATAATAATCCACATATGATACAAGCAGAAGCAGATAAATATGGTATATTACGTAGATATAATGAATTTACTGGTGAAAATAAAAATATTGTTTCTTTCCAACAAGAACCTGAAAAAAAAATAAATCTACATCAAGAACAAGTAAAATTCTTACCTGGGGAAAGATTATTAATGGCAATTAGTGAAGAACGCCCTGAATTAATTAAACAATCTACGTACAAAAAGATATCAACTAAACGCCGTAATAAATTGAGATCAATAAAAAATAAATTATTTGATGAGAGACCATTGGAACATTAAACCACGGCAACCAACACTTTTTTATTGTTATTTTTTAGATTATTTTATAAGTGAGACATAATTGGCAGTGTCAATATATATAGGTCGTTGCCAAAAGTGTCTCACTTATATGGGTGAGACAAAATTGGCAGTGTCAATATATATAGGTCGTTGCCAATTTGGGGACACATTTATTAGAATATTTAATGAGATTATATTAATGTCATTAAATATATTCGTATGCCCATATGCTGATTGTAATATGTTATTTATAATTGATAAGAAAGATATTAATTGTGGTATATTTAGGTGTGGATATTATCGAAATAACTATCAACAGTTGCACCCACATACAACAAAAGATAAAAGGGATTCATTAATACAACATGATTTAATTATTGGATGTGGTAAACCTTTTAGAATTATAAAAGAAAATAATATTTATAAATTAGTTGAATGTGGTTATATATAAATATAAAATAAGTTATATATATATAGATGAGTGATAAAAATCTTTTTAAAATATGTAAAATATGTATTCATTTAAAACCTGTATCTCAGTTTAAACCAATTAAAAAAAATAAAAATAAAAAATATACAAATAACTGTTTAGATTGTAGGATTATACTTTATAGTAAGAATAAAGGTAGTTTAGTATATATATAAAATTATTACATAGTATTCAAATTAGAAAGTATTATAGAAATTATTATTATAGATATAAGATAGATAGAGTATGAAAATTATTTTTTTATATATAGAATGGAAAAAGAAAAGAAATAAATAGATAGATGGATAAAGTTATATTAATTAAATAAATAGATTAATAGATATAGTTATTATAATATATTATTGATTGATAGATA
>Ga0181399_1000416_pt1 | contig 15699 bp, 35 predicted proteins | sample 22SPOviralmetaG_FD_130128 | JGI IMG/M metagenome (GOLD analysis project Ga0181399, IMG submission 130128) | Marine viral communities from the oligotrophic San Pedro Time Series (SPOT) site, San Pedro Channel, CA, USA - 22 SPOT_SRF_2011-05-21 | ecosystem: Environmental > Aquatic > Marine > Strait...
GCACAAGTAGAAGAACAATCATACGCAACTTCGTACATCCCAACAGAAGGCTCAACAAAAACTCGTTTAGCAGATATTTGCAACAATGCAGGCTCAAGCGATTTAATAAACTCAACAGAGGGGGTTCTATATGCGGAGATAAGTGCTTTGTCTGATGATGGTACAGGAAGAAATTTAGGTATTTCAGACGGAACTACAAGCAATAGAATACTTATTTTATATTCTAATAACTCAAATCAGTTAAGGTTTTACCTTGCTGGTAGTGGTGGCTCAATAACAGTAAATCATACCTTAACAGAAGTTACAGAATTTATTAAAGTAGCCATAAAATACAAAGCTCAAGATTTTAGTTTTTACGTTAATGGTGTTGAGGTAAACACAAACTCCTCAAATATAACTTTTAGTGGATTAAATGACCTATCTTTTAATAACCCTTTTGGAGGTGGTACTTCTAATTTTTATGGTAACGTTAAATCCGTTGCAGTTTTTAAAGAAGCATTGAGTGATACAGAATTACAAAAATTAACAACAATATAAAATGTACATAGGAAAATATCAATTTAAAGACCAAAAGACTGCTGAAGCTAAAATAAAGGCTTTAGGAGTAGAAACAGACGAAGATGGAAATGAGTACCCAACTCACGGACATGCTATTGTTAAACTGGGACATATTGTTTTAGAGCAAGGAGAATACGACGAAGAGGGTAATGAAATAAAAGCCCCAGTATTAAGCGATAAGTACCATTTGGATGTAGCGTGGAGAATTACAGATACTATTGACGAAGAGGGCAATGTAATAAAAGCAGAGCACCCTTATGGATGGAAGTCAAGTGCAGTAGCAATAGCAGATGGTAACGGAGTACACAGTTTTTATGGTGTGGACTATCAAAAATTTAAATTATAATGGTAAAAGGATTAAGATACATAGCAGACAAGATAGAGGCTTTACAGTTTTACTTAATAGCTAAATGGAATAACTTTCTAAAGGGATTGATGCTATGACAGTAGGAGATTTAAGAGTAGCTTTTTTTAATGCTATCTCTTTAGGGATTAGCTTTACGCACGTTGAAAACAGTTTGAAGATTATTCTTTTACTGGCTTCTATTGTTTATACTGTGCAAAAGATACATGAAACCAAAAAAAAGAATGACAAAGAACTTTAAAATTCATGAATTTAATTGTTCATGTGGTTGCAACATGCCTCTTGAAGTTTATGAGAATGTGATCAAGCTTTCTGGACAGCTTCAAAAATTAAGAGATTATACTGGAAGAGCAATTACTGTAAACAGTGCTTATAGATGTGAAGATTATAATCGCAAATGTGGAGGAAGTAGCAGAAGCCAGCACTTATTGGGTAAAGCAGCGGATATCACTATTGAAAGTTTAAAGCCAGCAGAGGTTGTTGTTATTATAAATGACTTAATTGATATGGGAGAGCTCTTGCAAGGTGGAGTTGGAAGCTATGATACTTTTACTCACTATGATATAAGAAAAACGAAAGCTAGGTGGAATGGGTGATTACAAGAAAAAGAATGGAACAACGAGAGTAGGAGATGCTCTTCGTTGGTTAGTTAAACAAGGCAAAGACGTAGCTCCAGAGCTTCTAGCTGTTGCTGGAAATATAACTGGCATTGATCAATTAAAAGTTTTAGCAGATAAGATTAAAGGAAATAAAGAGCTTTCAGAGATTGACAAACAAATGCTCCTGGAGGAGCTTAAGTACGACATGATTGAGATGCAAGAAACAACGAAGCGTTGGTCTGCTGACATGAATAGCGATTCCTGGCTTTCTAAAAATATAAGACCATTATCTTTAGCTTTTTTAACTCTTACCTTATTTATATATATAATTCTTGACAGTTCTTTAGATGGTTTTAAGATTGATTCTAATTGGATTGACCTTTTGTCTTCGCTTTTATTGTTGGTCTATGGTGGATACTTCGGAATGAGATCAGCAGAAAAAATTACTAAACATTGGAAAAAATAAATTTTTTGTTTTATATTTAAAAAATAATATATAAATTTGAACTATTTATTATAAAAAAATGTTTTCCAATTATATAGATACATATATTTCTAAAAAAATATAAATAAATTTATAAATAAATATCTGACTTCGGAAATGTAATCTTATGCCAAAAAAGAAAACTCTAAAATATTGGAAGAATAAGATTGACAAGGTTTTTCATGAATATATAAGAAGAAGAGATGCAGACAATGAATCTGGATATTGCTCTTGTGTTTCATGTGGAAAGCAAGTTCACTTTTCAGAAACAGATGCTGGTCATTTTATATCAAGGCAACATCTTATAACTAGATATGATGAAAGAAACGTACATGCACAGTGTCGTAAATGCAATCGCTTTGAATATGGTAGACAATACGAATACAGCTTAAAGCTAGGAGAGGAGTTAAGTCAAGAGCTTCTCACATTATCAAGAGGAGTTCTTAAGCTTACAGACCCAGAGTGGTTAGAAGTATTCCAGGATTTTAAGACTAAACTTGATGATCTTAAAAAGATCCAAAACTTTTAAATGTTAATAACTCTTTAGCATTTTAAATTCCTTTTTTATTTTATTAACTATATTTGAATGAAGATAAAATCTTTGTTATTTGTTATCATTTGAGTTAACCAACTCGGAAAGAGCCACCTTAATAGGTGGTTTTTTTTGTAATAAATTATGAATAATTAAAATATTTTTTATAAATTTGAGATAATATTAACTTAATAACAATAACAATATGAATTTATTTGAACGATTACATCCAGTTTATGCGGATAAATTAAGCAAAGCTAATTTGCAGTATCCAGATTTGATTGAAAATCTAGTTGAAAATTTAGAAAAAGAAGAATTTGTAACAGAACTTAAGTATGGGACTATTATGGATTTGAGAAGTTTTTGTGGGTGGATTAACAGTCCTTTTGATTATTTTACAGAATAGTTATGACACATACAGAAGATGTAAGGAGAGCATCATCTCCATCGCAAGTAGACTATTTAAATGCTAGAATCAAAGCTCTTGAATCAAGAGTAGAATTTTTAGAAGCATTGGTAGAAATTAACGAACTAATAAAAGAAGAGGAATGAATAAAGAAACATTAATAAACAAAATTACTTTATTAGATACTTCTATTTATAGAAACATTGGATTTTTAAATAGCGGTGTATATACACATGAGCCTTCAATGTATCGTAAAAAACTTTATGAAGTTTATGAAAATTTAGACACAGAAACTTTAACTAAATTATTAGAATTAAAACCGATAAAACAATGAACAAAGAAAAATTAACAGAGTTATACAAAAAGTATAATTTAACAAAAGACGATTTTTTCAAACATCAACACTATACAATCATAACAAGACAAGGTATTGACAAGATACAAGCTCTTGAGCAAATGAGAGTTAATTTTGAAGTTATAAGATGTGAGCCTAATTACGCAGTATTTAAAGCTCATGCGGAGAAAGATGGAAAGAAAATTGAAACCTTTGGAAGTGCTTTGAAAGGAGCTAATTACAAAGATGGAAACACAAACTCGTGGTACGTTCCAGAAATGGCAGAGAAGCGTGCAATGAGTAGAGCAGTTTTGAAACTAACTGGCTTTTATGAACTCGGTGTATTCGGAGAGGATGAAAGTGAAAGTTTCAAGAAACCAAAAACAGAATTTAAAACCCTTTAATATTTATAAATTATGAGTGCATTAATTAATTTTAGTTTAAACGTAGCAAAGCTACCAAAAGAGAAGTTTATCGCTGGCAAGGATGGAGCAGTATATGTAAACCTTACAATGTCAGTAAATGATGAAACAAGATACGGTAACAATACTGGTATTTATGTTAGTCAAACACAAGAGGAGAGAGAAGCCAAAAAGCAAAAGACTTATCTCGGCAATGGAAAGGTCGTTTGGAATAACGGAAGCATAGTAAACGCAGATCGAGACAATGCTCCAAAAGTTGAAGCTTCCACTGAAGAAGCTGCAGATTTACCATTTTAATTTAGAGGAGGGCTTCGGCTCTCCTTTTTTTTTATATATTTATTGATAACAAATATAACAACATGACAGAAGAAGAAACAACAGAGCGGATGCTAATGGAAATGATCAAAGAGGAATGCTCGGTGGATACCACTGAAGTTCTTGATTATCCTCCAACAGCATTAAGCTTGGGAAAAAAGACAATACAAACAAAAGCTGGAGAGATAACTTTTCCAATACCAATCGGAACGTATGGTAACTTTTCATTCGTGCAAGCTCCACCAAAGACAAAGAAAACATTTTTTATTACTCTTCTTGCTTCGGTTTATTTAAGCGGTGGTAATAATTTTGGAGGTAAGATTTTAGGACATAGAGAGGGAAGGTGCTTAATTCATTTTGATACAGAGCAAGGACACTGGCATTCACAGCGTGTATTTAAACGAGTGCTTGATATGGCTAACATGAAAGATCCTGGATGCTACCAAACCTATGCTTTAAGAACAGTTAATTATAAACAGAGAATGCAGTTCATTGAGTTTTGCTTAAAAGAAAATGAAGATAAGAATGGAGTTGTTGTAATTGATGGGATTGCAGACTTGGTCAGTGATGTAAACAACTTGGAAGAAAGCAATTTATGTGTTCAAAAAATCATGGAATGGAGTGCTAAATTTAACTGTCATATAATTACAGTGATTCATTCTAATTATGGAAGCGACAAACCCACAGGTCATCTTGGTAGTTTCCTCGAGAAAAAAACGGAGAGCCAAATCCAGCTCGAAGCAAATACAGTAAACAAGGATTGGATAACAGTGAGCTGTAAACGCTCAAGAGGATATGCTTTTGAAACGTTCAGCTTCAGTATAAATGAATACGGACTACCATTCGTAGTTGGAGAAATATATGACCCATTGGAATACTATGTGCCAAAAAAATTAGAAGTATGAAAAAATCCCTTGTTGAAATAGCTTATAACAAACATAAAGATTGGATTAAGATTGTTAAATCATTTGGGTGTAATTCATCAGTAGCTGAAGACATCGTGCAAGAAATGTATATACAGCTCCACTTGGACGTGCAGAAAGGACTTGATCTTTGGTATGGAGAAGAAGTAAACACATATTACTGTTATAAGGTATTAAGAGGGATTTATTTAAACATTTATAAAAAAGAAGCAAAGCAAATAAAAATGTATCTGGAAGATATTAATGAGTTGAAGCAAGCTGAAGAGCTTGGTATTGATGAGGTAGAGTATGCCAAAAGAAAAGGAAAGATTGATGACATTTTAAATCAAATGTTTTGGTATGACAGAAAAGTCTTTGAGATTTGTGCATCTGGAAAGAGCGTTGCTAAATTAAGCAGAGATACTAACATCAGTTATTATTCTCTTTACAATACATATACTAACGCAAAGAAATTTATAAAAGACCAGCTTTGATTGAAACGTTTAATAGGGATTTAAAAAGAGGAAAATATCATGAGAATGTTATCCTGGAGGTAATTCAAAAGAAATATCCAAAAGCTTTCATTAAGGATGGATACTGCAAGGAGTATGATATTTTTATCCCAGAGCTTAAAATCGGAGTAGAAGTTAAGAGTGATGAAAAAAGTAAATTCACTGGCAACATTGTTATAGAGATTGAATTTAATAACAGACCATCTGCATTGATTACAAGTAAAGCAAAGTATTGGGTAATCTTTGATGGATATGATTATCACTGGTTTTTAAAGGATAAAATAAAAGACTGCATTTTAGAGAATAAATTAAAGTGGGTTGAATTTATAGGAAAAGGAGATACAAAAAGAAAAAAAGCTTATTTGATAAAAAAAGAAATATTATATAAATATAAGTTATGAAGTTAGGAGATTTAATGTATTACTTTACTTATTACACTGGTATTCACTGGATAGTAAAAAAGATAAGCAAAGCAGTTGGAAAAGACTGCGGTTGTGATAAAAGAAGGGATGAGTGGAACGATATTGATTTAGACTTATGGAATTAAAAGACAAAGAAAGGTGGCTTGAGATTAGCCAGGAATTAAATGGTAAAATGAAAAGAGATCAGTTTAAAGTATTGTGTGAGCTTCATGCAAAGTATTTTAATCATCCATATCATGAGCCTTGTAGTTGCAGTCCAAAAAGGATAGTGCAGTGGATTGAGCAACTTAATAAACTATCTAATGGGTAAAAGCGTAGAAGATTGGGAAAGAGCTGTCATCATGCTGTTGAATGCAGATGGATGGGAGCTGACACATAGAGGAGATGGATATGATTATGATGCAGAAGGCAAATCTCCAAAAGGAGTTGAAGTCGTTATGAGCATGAACTTTAGAAAAGCATACTATTTACAGAAGATGCTGGAAAAAGATAGGTATGATAAACTCCTGGCAACTGGAAAGGTTGCTCTTTATTTTGTTAATGATCCTAAAGGAAACTATTTATTTTGGCTCAATGAATTAAAAGAGCTCCAGCAGAAAGATTTTTATTGTCCAGATTCATCTCTATGGACTAAAAAGAAAGTTCTTAAACCTTGTTATTTAATGGATGAGAAAGATGCTTCAATAATTAATATAAATGAAGTAGAGAAATAATTTAAAAAAAGTTTGTATAAAGTTATTATAATAGTTATATTTGAATATTATTAACAAATAACTATAACAATTATGGAAGTTAAATTTGAAATTAAAAGTTACCACATTGACATTTATCACAAAGGAAAGTATTTTGGTTATGTTGTGAGAAATAATCCAGACAGAGAAATTATGGGTTATAGTGGAAGGATTAAAAAAGTTTTGAAAAATGATTTTATTTTTAAAAATAAAAAAATCAAAGCTGGATCTGTTGTAATTACTGAATGTGTGCCAATTTGTGGTAAATTAATTGGAACAATGAAAGATAAAATTAAAATGTTGAGTAATAGTAGAGTCATATATAATTATTAATTATGAGAACTCAATTGGATGATTTAAAGCAAGAGCTTAAGGATATTGAAAAAAGCCTTAAGACAGAGATGCCTTATGAATTTAGGCAAAGACTTCTTAAAAGAGAAGAGATAGTTAAAAGTATTATTTATAACATAATATAACATATAAATAACATGAAAACAATACAAAGAGAAGTCCTTGAATTTATTTACGATGAGCTAGACCTTGCAATTAATAGAGATGAGGTAAGAGAGCTAACGCAATTATTAACAGATTTAGAAGCAGATTTCTACATTGAGATTGATGGACAAGAATATAGATTTATTCATGATTTAGAAATTTGGGATATTTATGTGGAAGCCATCAAAGAAATAACAGAAGATTGCTACGATATCAAAGCGCCGACTTGGTTAGCTATTGATTGGGAACAAACAGCAGAGAACTGTTCTGTTGATGGATATGGACATACTTTCGCTTCCTATGATGGAGAAGAGCTTGAATGTAATTTTGATGGAGCTAATTACTTTATTTTTAGAACTAATTAATATGGAACAGATATACGTAGAAAAAACAGTATCACTTTGGGGAGGAAACAATGGTGAAGTTAATATGGAGCTAGAAGATGGAAGAGTAATTACTTTTTATGCTTACGAGCTTTTTAGAGATCTTCCTTCAATAGTTGAAATAACTTTCAATGAAGTGCAAAAAGAAAAATTATTAATGCAAGAGAGATATAAGAAGCTTGCTAAATTTATAACAAAATGAAAAAGACAAAGACAGGATTACATATCCAAACAAGAAAGAACAGAATTGAGGTTTTAACTGAAAAAGAGTTAGAATTAAAAGAAATTAAAAAAGCAGAGCAAAGACAATTAATTGTGATGGCATCCATTTTATTTCTTGCCTTCCTTACTTTCTGTTTAGGCTTCATGATTGGATTTGGTTACTAATGAATTTACTTAACAATCAAGCTTACACACTTTGGTTTAATTGGTTAGCCGACAAGATAATGGAGTGGAAAGATGCCAAGCCATTAAACAAAGATCTTCGCAATTGCGTTAAAGCAATGAATGAGATTGGAATGTTTACTAATTCATTAAGGACAGAGTTGGAGATTATAACAAAAAGATATAACTTGATGAGGTCAAGAAAGAACACAGAAATTCAAGACCTTAAAAAACAAATAGAAACAATAACAATAGAATTAAAAAAATACGATATGCATTATATTGATATGCCAGATGAAACAACTTATTGTAGAACATGCGACAAGGAAACCGATGGGGATACTTATTGCTCTAAAAACTGCTACGATTATGACCTCGAATAAAATAACGCTTCTGGATGGGAAGCAATACGACAGAGCAAAGCTGCTAAAGAGAATGGATGATGATACTTTCTATTATGGAGAGTTAAACAAATTAGCTTTAAGTAGCAGTAGCTTGAAACAAATCCTTGCAAGTCCAAAGACTTATAAATATTCACTTGAATATGGAAGTGGAGAATCACAGGCACTACGAGATGGGTGGTTATTCCACACCGCTATATTAGAGCCAGAGGTATTTGCAGCACAGACTTTTATTGAAGTGCAAAGTAAGAATACAAAGAAATTCAAAGAGGCAAAGCTAGAGCTTGGAAGAGTATTTACTGCAAAAGAAAGAAGCGATGCAGAGCGTTTAGTAGATGCTTTCTTCAAGAATGAGCATGCAAAGGAACTGATCACAAAAGCAGAGTTCGAAGTTCCTGGAATTGATAACATTAAAGGACTACCCTTTAGAGGTAAGGCAGACGTTCTAGCTGATAATAGAATTGTAGATTTAAAGACATCATCTTCAAGCGTTAAAGATTTTCATTATTCAGCACAGAAATATTCTTACGATGTGCAGTGTTATCTTTACTGCAATCTATTCAATAAAAATCATGAGGACTTTTATTTCTTGGTGCTTGACAAGGGAAGTCTTGACATAGGCATCTTTAACTGCTCTGAAAACTTTTATCATAGAGGAGAAGAGAAAGTAGAGAAAGCTCTCAAGTTATATGAACAGTTCTTTATTGATGGAGCTGATATTGATAACTATTGCTTAACTGGACAATTATAAAATAAATTATAAACTATAAATAAATAACATGAAAACAACAGAGATTAAAAGAGGAGAATTTAAACCTTTCTTCAACATTAAAGATTTAAAAAAAGCTAAAGTGAACAGAGATTTACTTTTAAAGCATTCGGAGAACTTCAAAGATAAACTGAATGAGTTTGGCTGGATGATGCCAATAGTAGTTTCAAAGGATGGAGATATCATTGAAGGACATCACAGAGTTGAGAGTGCAAAGCTATTGAATCAAAAAACAGTACCAGTTTATATAGTTGATTGGGTAGATACTAAACAACAGAAGGATCATCTAAATGCAATCATAAACTTAAACAACGGAAATAAAGCTTGGCTAACTATTGATTATTTAAAAGCATTTGCTAAAGATAATGATCAATATAAAATTGCTTATGATTATTACAGAAAAAATTCAAACACTATTTCTGCTGGTAATATTGTGCATCTTTTCTTTATGGGAGGAGATGTTTCTAAATTTAAAAAAGGAGAATGTAAAATAAAAGATTTAAAATTTTCCCTATATCTTTTGAGAAAAATATCTAATTTAGTAAACAAGTATGGAAAGAATAACATACAAGCTTATGCAGTTAGAGAAATGATAAAAATAGGTTTTCGTAATGCTTTCAATGATTATGAAGCAATGGATTACTTATTTAAAGAATATGGAAAGCTTGCAAAAATAGAACATCCAGCAGCGACATCAATATTAAGATTTAAGCCTTTAATGGATGCAACCCTTTTGGAATTTAATAAATTAAGAAAAACTAAAAAAAATGAAATTGAATTTAAAAATTGATTATTTAGGAAAGAAAGAAAAAAAAGGAGATACGGAGAAAGATATGTATCAGCTATCATTCAAAACTTATAACGCAGAAATATCTGGAAAGTTTGAGAGAAGTGAGATACGACACCTTATACAACAATTAGATAACGCTATAATATGAGGTCTACATACTTACACTACGAAAACGGAAAAGGCTACGATGTGATAGACTTTATAAAGGATTACAATCTTAACTTCAACAGAGGCAATATCATCAAGTATGTATGCAGAGCTGGTAAGAAAGAAAGCGAGTTGAGAGACTTGGAGAAAGCTGCCGACTATTTAAGAAGAGAGATTGAGTTCTTAAGAGATGAACAACAGAAATGGATTGAAAAAAATAAATAAAATGAAATTACAAAATATAGGAGAACAAATCAGAGAAATAACAGGAGTTGATATATTTGAGCAAAGCAGAAAGAGAGAGCTTGTGGAAATGAGAAGCGTTGCAAATGTATTCATGAGAGAGGTTATGGATATGGGGTGGACAGAGATTGTAAGAGAATATGCAAAGAATGGATTTAAAACAACGCATAGGTCAGTGATCTATTCATGCGAAACTTATCCAGACCATAGCTTTTATAATAAACAGCTTCCATTGATTCATGAAACTTTAATGAATGATTCAAAGATTAACATAATTAAAAAAGTATCAAGCTTATCTCCAGAGAAACTAGAAGCGATTGAAGAGATACTAAAATAATAACAAAAAATTTATATATAAGTATGGAACTAATTGATATAAGAAAAGTAATAAAGAATCCAGAAAACCCTAGAATTATAAAGGATAGTAAATTTCACAAACTTGTTAAAAGCATAAAAGAGTTTCCAGAAATGCTTAAGCTTCGCCCAATAGTCGTAAACAATGATATGGTTGTACTTGGAGGCAATATGAGATTAAGAGCTTGCAAGGAAGCTGGATTAAAAGAGGTCTGGATCATGAAAGCAGATAATTTAACAGAGGAACAACAAAAAGAGTTTATTGTTAAGGATAATGTTGGCTATGGGCAATGGGATTGGGATATTTTAGCAAATGAATGGGATACTGAATTATTAGAAGACTGGGGATTAGATTTGTTAATTGATGAACAAATTGATAGATTAGAAGATGATGAAGAAATAGAGTTGCCACAGTCGGTTCAGTTAGAGCCTCCAAAAGAATATATACTTATAATGGCAGAACCTAACTCTGTTGATTGGGAGGAGCTAAAAGAAATGCTCAAGCTAAAAATGGTTAGAAGAGGAGGTTATAAAAAAGGAAGTACATTTGATGCTGTAAGCCTAGAGCGTGTTTTATGGTGGGATGATTTTAAAAAAAGAATAAATGTTAATAGCAGTACCAAGTAAAGGAAGAGCGGGTCTTACAACTACTAATAAGATTTTGCCAAATATATGCACATTCTTTGTGCCAGAAAGTGAATATCATCAATACAATGGATTAGTTAAAAACATTGTTTGTGTACCAAAAGAAATCAGAGGTATAACACCTACAAGAAACTGGATACTAAAAAACACAGATGAGAAGTACGTCGTTATGTTAGATGATGATGCAAAAAACGTAGGTTATAATTTTTTAGATAAAAGAAAAACAAAAAAAATTGAGATTAGAGATGAAGGGTTTTGGGCAGAGGAGTTTTTAAAATACTTTGATTTAACAGAACAGATGGGGTTTAAAATATGGGGAACAAGAACAGAAAGCAGTCCAAGAGGAAGCTACCCTTATAAACCTATTCTAACAAGAACATACGTTACAGCATCCTTAATGGGAATGATTAATGATGGAGAATATTATTTTGATGAAAATTTTACAGTAAAAGAAGATTACGAGATTTGCCTTCGTCATATTCGTGATAAAGGAGGAATTTTAGGAATCAGATACTTACATTGGGAGAATGATCACTGGGGAAAAGATGGAGGTTGTAAGGATTACCGAACAATTGATATTGAAAGAAAGGCAATAAAAGATTTAATAAAATTATACCCATCTATGATCTCACAAGTTAAAAGAAAAGCTAATGAATTTACAATAAAACTTAACCTATAAATGAACAAAACTGAACAACATAAAAAAGCAATAATAGAAGCTTTAGAGAAATCTCTGGGTGTGGTAACCACTGCATGTAAGAAAGTTGGAGTTGGAAGAACTACCTTTTATGGATGGTTGAAAGATGATCCAGATTTTGCAGAGAAAGTAAATGATATCCAGGAAATCGCTCTTGATTTTGTAGAGAGCAAACTGTTTGAAAATATTAAGGATGGAAAGACAGCAGAGATGATATTCTATTTAAAGAGCAAAGGAAAGAAAAGAGGATACGTTGAAAGACAAGAAATAACTGGAGCTGATGGAATGCCAACTGATTTTAAAATTGAGATAATTGACAAGATCAAGGATACAGACTAACATAGTTTATAGACACTTAAGAAACAGCACTGGGAAGATAGCTATTCATGAGGGCGGAACAAGAAGCGGAAAGACGTGGAATGTTTTGCTCTTCCTTATATTTGACTATTGCCTAAATGATAAGGGTAGAACAATAACTATTTGCAGAAAGACTTTCCCTAGTGTGAGAGCTACTGTCATGAGAGATTTTATAACTATATTAAAAGATTATAATTTATATAGAGAAGAGAATCACAACAAATCAAATAGCGAATATAAGCTGAATGGAAACCTTATCGAATTTATTTCTGTTGATCAACCGCAGAAGATTAGAGGTAGGAAAAGAGATGTGCTGTTTATTAACGAAGCCAATGAGCTTGATTATGAAGATTGGCAGCAGTTAGTATTTAGAACGCAAGAAAAAATAATAATAGATTATAATCCTTCTGATGAATATCATTGGATATATGACAAGGTTATTCCAAGAGATGATGCTGACTTTTATCGAACTACATATCTAGACAATCCATTCCTGGAGCAAAGCATCGTTGAAGAGATTGAGCGATTAAAGGAAACAGATGAACAATACTGGCAAATATACGGACTCGGACAGAGAGGAGTAAGCAAAGCAACTATATTTAAGTATTATGAAGCTAATAAGATTCCAGAGGATGCAGAGTTTGTAAGCTTTGGAGCAGATGCTGGATATACAAATGACCCAAGCACTTTAGTATCCGTATATAAGAAAGACTACAATTTATATATACAAGAGCATCTTTATAGAACAATGATGACTACAAAGGATTTAAGTGATCACTTTAAGCAAGTAGGAGTTGGAAGGAATACAATCTTTTTTGATTCAGCAGAACCACGTCTTATTGATGAGCTCCGAAGAATGGGACATAATATACAGCCATCATTAAAAGGCAGAGATTCAGTAAATGCTGGTATAGATTTATTAAAGAGGTTTAAAATACATATCACAAAGGATAGTGAGAATGCAATCCAGGAGTTTAGGAACTATAAATGGCTAGAGGATAGAAGCGGAAAGCTGACTAATAAACCAGTGGATAAGAACAACCATATCATTGATGCTGTAAGATATGCGACTTATTCATTATTAAGCAGACCTAACTTTGGTAAATATGCAGTCCATTAATCGCTAAAAAATTATTAAATTGTTTATATATTAATAAGCACAAGAATATGAATTACAAAATTACTATACCAACTTCATTGAATGAGATAACTCTCGGACAGTATCAAGAGTTCACTAAATTAAGTGAGCTACCAGAAACAGAGCTACAATTGAAAGCAATTGAAATCTTTTGCAATGTGCCTAGAGAAGCTGTAAGAGGAATGAAGGCAACTGATATTACAGAAATATCCAACATCATAAACAATATGTTTGATACGAAGCATCAGCTTATTAATAGTTTTAAATTAGATGGAGTTGAATATGGATTTATTCCTTCACTAGAGGATATGACTTTTGGGGAATATATTGACTTGGATACTTTCATCGCAGACAATGATAATTTACATAGAGCTGTAAATGTTCTTTTCAGACCAATGGAAATGAAGAGAGGAAACAGATATTTTATTAAAGAGTATCAACCAGAGGAATTTGAGAAAGCAAAAGACTTTCCTTTAGATGCAGTGCTTGGAGCTATTGTTTTTTTTTACAGTTTAGGGAAGGACTTGTCTACAGTTATGATCAACTCTTTGGACAAGAAGAACGAGGAGATTTTAGCGGAGTATCTAATTTCACAAGAAAGTGGGGATGGTACAACTCCATCTTTGCAATCGCTAACGGAGATATTACAAAATTTGAACATATCTCTAAATTAAATGTGCATGAATGCTTAACATTTCTAACTTTCTCTAAAGAGAAAAATGAATTGGAAGCAAGACAAATAAAAAGTAAATTTAAATAAAATGAGCAATACAGGAGTAAGAGGATTTTACCTATTAACAGAAGCAATCAAAAACCAGCTTCTTGATGATGTGAATGTGAATACAGTAACCACTGGAGATATATATGACATTGACTTATCAAAGCAATCAATCTTTCCCTTATCTCATATCATTATAAACAACGTAAGCACGCAAGAGCAAACGCTTACTTTCAATATATCTGTACTCGCTATGGACATTGTTGATGAAAGCAAAGAGGCAACAACTGATATATTCAGAGGAAACAATAACGAACAAGATATCCTTAATACTCAACTTGCAGTTCTTAATAAGCTTGTCATGATTTTGAGAAAAGGAGTGCTTTATTCAGATCAATATCAACTTGATGGAGACGCAAACCTTGAGCCATTTTATGAGCGGTTTGAGAATCGACTTGCTGGATGGGCAGCAACATTTGATGTCTTTGTTAGAAATGACATCGATATATGTTAGCAGAGAAATTCTTAAGGGAAGAGCTTAACAAGTTCGCAAAGTATGTTATTCAGCAGAGCAGAAGCAATCTGACTAAAGGCAAAAAGAATACATCTAAAGAGCTTTATAATAGTCTTGGGTATGATATAGAATCAAGTAAAGATTCAACGTCTATGGCTTTTAAAATGGCTGACTATGGAAAGTTCCAGGATTTAGGTGTTAAGGGTAAGGATTCAAGTGCTAAAGCTCCCAACAGTCCATATAAGTTTGGAACAGGAAGTGGAAAGAAAGGTGGATTGACTAAAGGAATTGATAAGTGGGTGCGAAGAAGAGGCATTCAATTTAGAGATAAGAAAGGAAGATTTTTATCTTATAAGCAAACAGGGTATATAATAACAAGAAGCGTTTACAAGACTGGCATGAAGGCTAGCATGTTTTTTACAAAGCCATTTGAAAGAGCATTTAAAAGACTTCCAGATGATCTTGTCAAAGCTTATTCAATAGGAATAGAAAAACAGATACAAGTAAATATTAAAGAGAAATGAGCAAGATTAACGCAAGAAGTCCATATTACATTAACATATCAGCAACTAATTTAACGCAAGTAGACTTACAGCTATATATATATACTGGTACTAAAAATGATGCAACGGATAGAAGTGCTGGTGTACTTTTTGATTTAACATCGTTTGCAGTTGGTGTACCTTCTGGGTTTTCGTCTGTTACAATTCCAAGAGTAACGTTTGAGATTAGCGAATTGGTTAGAGATTATTTGCTACAAACTTTTAATGGCGATTATGCTACTGATATTGTATGGGTAGATTATAGGTTTAACAACTATATTAGTGGCTCTCCGCAAGGATACACAAGCTACACTAATTTAACTGGGTTTGATGGTTATGGCTTTTACGAGGATGGTGCTAACCCACAAAACGATAGTGGACTATTGCAGTCAAACACAAAGGTTGTAAAGTTAGACGATGCGCCAGCTACAATAGCAGTAGATACATCAAAGACTACGCAAGTAACATACGAACTTAACGGAGAATTAGTATACACCAAAGCCATAACAAGTAGCAATGAAAACGATGAGCAAATAGAGTA
>Ga0181399_1000425_pt1 | contig 15615 bp, 20 predicted proteins | sample 22SPOviralmetaG_FD_130128 | JGI IMG/M metagenome (GOLD analysis project Ga0181399, IMG submission 130128) | Marine viral communities from the oligotrophic San Pedro Time Series (SPOT) site, San Pedro Channel, CA, USA - 22 SPOT_SRF_2011-05-21 | ecosystem: Environmental > Aquatic > Marine > Strait...
ATCATAGATTTTACTATGAATGCGTATTGTCTTGCGATACTCCAATTTTCCATGCTTAATCGTTTGGAAGAACCTTTACGCATATCGCCGTCTTTTTTATATGAACCTTTTAATCTTACTGAACCTAAATTAGAACTATAAGCCCCCTCCCCTCTTGATTTTACTTCATTTAAGATTTCAACAGGTATATTTGATAATTTAGACATTTCTTCGGTAGTATTAGACTTATCTTTTGGTTGGTTAAATATCATATTGAATGTTTGTTTATAGGTCGGCATATATATATATATAAACTTTTTTAAAAAGTTTAGCAAAAGTTTAACCAATCCATAATTTTTCATTTGGTATATCCATTTTATAACATACATATACACAATAAAAAGAAGTATTCTTTTTAAGAATGGTAATATCTCCTTCTAATTTTTCAAAATATATCTTACCTCTTGGAATAATAAGTTGTAAATCTTTTTTATTATCCGCAAATATCTCATTAAAGTAGTTAGAGTATATATTCATAGAGTTCATAACAAGTATAAATGGTTTTCCATCAGCAACTAACCTTTTTAAAATAGGTATTTTAATATTCTTATCAAAAGGAGGATTAGATACAATTATATCGTATTCGGGTCTTGTCTCGGTTTTAAAAAAATCAATATCAGTATTTCCAACTACATTAAAACCAAGTTCTTTCAAATTATTTATAGATTTACTTAATTTAGAATGGAGACAAAACGCTTCCCATATTATTTTATCTTTCGGTATAAGATGTGCTATATATTCCCACGCAGATTTAGGAGTATAGTAATCGTCAAAAGTAGAAAACTTATGACTATCTACTAAATTAGCCATTTTATATATTTGTATATTTTTACCTTATGGAATATTTTTACAAAAAAATATCGTAATATTTTACAATTTCGGCGAAAGACCCTTGTTCTTTCCTTGTATCTCTTCTTTTTTTTTTGCGTGTGCGTGTATATATATTATATTATTTATTATAAATTATTATGTAAAATATCGTAAAATATTACAATTTTTATAATACTGATTATAAGTTGGTATAGTATCTCTTCTTTTTTTTTTGCGTGTGCGTGTATATATTATATTATTTATTATAAATTATTATGTAAATTAAGTAATATTTGTAATATTTGTAGTATAGGTAGTAGTATATACCACGCATAAAAATAGCAATAAATAATCGTAATATTTTAGAAAAACGACTTTTCAACTTTTCAAAAATGATTTTTTTTTTTCAAGATTTTTTTAAAAAACTTTCAACCTCCAACGCCGAAACTACAAAATATTACGATTATTTATTACAATTTTTATGAAAGGATATAAAGACATTATATAGAATATAATAATAATGAGTAAAGTATGTAGTCGTTGTAAAGTATTAAAATGTGAAGCAACTGATTTTAAGGCTATGATAGGTTCAAAAGGAATTGAAAAAAAATATTCTTCTATGTGTAATAATTGTAGAAAAAAGAATTATAATAAAGTATTAAGTAATCAATTAGAAAATGACTTATTTATTAATAAAATAAAAGAACACCCAAAAATAAAAGAACATTATAAGGGTGAAATAGAAACAGCACGAGACCAAGGAAAAATCAAGGCACAAGAAACCATAGATAAACTAACCAAAGAATTACAAAAATCAAATAAGGATTTTACCGAAATGAACCTACGCCACCAAAACGCACAAGAAACCATTACAGAATTAAGAAAGGAAATTACAGAATTAAGAAAGGAATTATCAAGTAAAGTTGATAATAGATTAGATATGATTATGAAACATTTAAATATTGAATGTAATTCTATATAAAGATATACCTTATATTTGTATAGAATGAAACGAACACCTTATAACGAACTTGTATATTTTATTCATAAGATGAGGTATTATGATAATAATGAAAAAAATTACGATTTAAAAAAAACTATGATTGTATTTGGAAAAAACCGAACTGGTAAAACAACACTAAAAAATCATATTGAAAACATTTTACAAATAGAGACAAATACACCAAATCTTTTTGAAGAAGAAAGTATTACTCATAATGGATATACTATTTATTTTACAAATAATGAAAATCAATACAAAAAAGATGAAACAAATGTATTTGTTGAACTTATCCAACAATATTAAACCTATCTAAATAATCTTCAAGATTTTTTTTAAGACTGGTATGGTCTCCCCATAATAACCACCGAGACAAAGAGGCTGGATTAATTTTCGTCCAATCTTCTCTAACCCTATGCCGTGCGAGATAATTTTTTCTTTTTGTCTCGTCCCTATGGTCTATGTAAGTAGAACCACCTTGCGACCCAAAGTGTATATTAACTTTTTTACCTTTGTTAATATATTCAAACTTATATCTTTTTCCTTTACGAGGACTTCTTGATAAACTAATAAACTCCATTTACTATATAAATATATTTAACTTTACCTAATATTATGAATTATCAACCTAAATATGATTTAGTCCAAAACTATCGTGTTCGTTTATCCGTAGTAAGAAACGGGCATACCCCTCGCATCTATGTAGGTGTGTATAAAGACAGAGAAGAGGCAGAACAAGTATTCAATTCGTTCAAAGATAAAAATGTATTAGAAACTTTAAAACAAGTCTATTTTTTTAATGTAGATAAAGTATTAATAGTGGATAAAATACAAGCAAAATATACACGATGTTCGTGCGGACAGAATGTTCCAAAAGAATTAATGAACCAACATTTAGCGTCAAAACAACATAAAATTAATGAAATATTAACACCCTTTAATTCTTTTGATACACCATATAATAGACAATTACAATCTTATACTTGTAAGGCGTGTAATCGGGTTCTATCTTGTGTATATAAGAACCAACACGAGAAGAGTAAGATACATTTAAAAAATGAAGAAAAATTGAATGAAAATAGGCACATATTACTCTTTGAATAAATATAATATATATATATGTATCAATCTTTTTTAATTATAGGGTCATACTTGAAAGACAAATCAATTATAGTTTATTCTTATTTATATAGTAAATTATTAGAACTATATTATATTGCGAAGAAACATCACTAAAATATTTTTATATAATATAGAATGTTAATTAGGAACTTATCAACACGAAGTGATAAACGAAAGGAAGAATTAAAACAAAAAGAAATGCTCCGTATTGCGATTGCGAATGATGCGAATATTGCTCTCGCACGAAAAAATCTAAAAGATGGTATTTTACCTGCTCCCATAGAAGGTCAAACCTTTTCGGCAAGTGAATTAACCGAAGATGAAAATACGAACGCCAGTAGGGCAAGGGATAATTTATTTGAAGTGTTCCAACCTGACGAAGTTAGGAGAATATTAACTATGCTTAATAAGGACGAAATTAAGTTTTTAAATATTTACTGGAATGATGTAAAAAAAGACTTATCTACTCTAAATATACGATTAGTAGATGCTCCTACATTTGTCTCTATTTTAGATAAATATGTAAAACGAACATTAGCCCAAAAAGGTATTGGTGCGAATGTAGATGTAAATGAACCAAGTGAAATGCGAGATGTCGTCCCCAGCAGACGAATAGTTCAAACGGCACAATCACGGGCAAGAACCTTAAAATCGCCTATTGCTGGTGAATTAGGTGAAGTGTCTAATTTTTTTCCAACAGATAAAACCTATATGGTATTAAAAGGATTAAGTGAAAACGACCAAGAGAAGTATGTTAAAAAGTTATTAAAAAACTATAAAAATGTTGCTCCTGTAAATGAATGGTTAAGAGTATTAAGTTTGCCTGACGATAGACTATTTTTATCAAAGATTGTAGGATTATATAGCGGATTAACGCCGTCCCAAGCGAATAGTATAAAAACTATTTTAAGCGAGTTAAGCAGAGGACGAAGTAAAAGCCCACCGCCACGAGGACGAAAACCCAAAGTTGTAGAAGATGTTGAAGCGTCCATAGCAGAGGCAGATAGATTTACCACACCTTTAAGACCATTAGATATGGCGGAGACACCTAATTATCTTGAAGTATCCCCTGTCACCCCACAAGGAGTATCACAACTATTAGCCCCAAAAAAAGGAAGGGGAGTAGCAGATAAGAAAGTATTAATATCTACTATTCCTCGTTGGATACAAGTAGGCAAACTAATCTTCAATAATAGACTATTAGATGAAAAACAACTATTTTCAGTTAAATACCCAAGTAATAAAACTAACCCACACTTTCCTCGTAGTGTTCCTGTTAGTAATATGTTCCACGAACTAATTACAACTCTAACGGACACCCAAAAGGTAGATAAGCGTATTCTCAAAGAATTAGAACCTGCTGAAAAAACTTTATTTGAAAAGTTTATTGTCCGTAGTGGAACGGGACGGCAATTTGATATTAATGAAGTATCAAAGACAGATGAAGAACAAGATAAAGAGAAGCGATTTACACTCCTCAAAGGCTCATATATGAGTGGGAATAATAGTCCCGAAGTCGTGAATGAACTTCGTAGTATTATCTTATATTTTGTAGAAACGGGACGACTTGATAAGAGGTCTGCTCTATCAACCCTTCGTATGGTAGGGTAATTTTTCAAAAAAAAATGTAAAAAAAAATGTAAAAAAAAAAAGTAAAAAAAAATGTAAAAAAAAAAAGTAAAACGATATTATATAAAAATTAATTACCATAATCCACACTAATAGACCTATGATTGAAATAATCAATATCATAATCAACTTTGGTTAAATTAATAGTATTATAACTATAAATAATACCATCTCTTTTGATATATCTAATACTATCTGCTGAAATACAACAAACCTTTTGTAAAACTGATTTGTTGTATTTATAAATAATTTCTGTATATGTTTGATTTCTAATCGCCATATGGTCTTTATCATATCCTTTTTCCTCTGTATATTTTTTAATACTAATTTTTTTTCCAATCTTTTTGATAATACCACAAAAATCGTATGTAGCAACTTCATCGCCCACTTTAAAGATAGATTGATTTTTAATAGTCATATCTTCTTTTGGTTTAGGTAATAAATCTAATAATTTTACAGACCTCTCATAAGTAATAGAAGGTAATATTTTTTTAAAAATCATTACTTTTGATGTATATGCGTTTTTTTTATAATTCGTAAGACGCCTTCGGTAATTTTGTCTATAAAAGTTGTGGATTTTATCAATACCTAATTTACCAATTTTATCCCAACCTTTTAAATTGTAAATACCAGCAAACTCTTTAATAAGTCCCCAAATGTCGTCACAGAAATCCATTTTTTTCATTTGTTTCTTCTTCTTATCTTCGTTTCGCCTCTTCGTAATCACACCTCGTAGTTTTTCGCCACACCCACTACGAATACTACTATCAAGTGTAATCTCACTTATGTCGTCGTCGTCAAGAGACAAACCACCATCAATAATCGGGTCGTCAAGAGACAAACCACCATCAATAAAAATCGGGTTGGTTGCGACAGAAGAGGAAGCCATTTTAATCTGTCCGCCCATTCAACACCTCTCCGTAATTTTTCAAAAAAAAATGTAAAAAAAAATGTAAAAAAAAAATATGTTGAAAAATTATCTCGTAGAAGCGGGAGAAGGAATTTTAATAGTATGATTTACTCGTCCTTTGTGGTGTCCTGTATGATTATATATCGTCGCATTTCCCACAACTTCTTTTGAAGATACACTTTCGCCTTCAACATTTATATTAGATAAGATTGTGATTGTATCTTCAAACGATGTGGATAATTTTTCTCCTAAAATTTTACTCATAAACATATTTTGAGGCATACATTTTTTATCACCGCACATAAATAATCCATCTTTATATATAATTTTTAGACGATTTCCTCCCTTTCCAGTAGCCATTCCTTTCCAGTTCTTGCGTTTGTTCGGTTTCAAGCGGTCAATTTCTGTCGTCCAGCGTTCAAACACATAGTCATTAATAAATACCAACTCGTTCATATAAGATAGGTCTGTTTTATAGTCTGTTTTAGCCCCAGTAATCATTTGTTTCACCATCTTTGCTGAACCCTTCTCTGTATAAACCTCGTCCATCGTGAAGGGTTTTCCAGTAATAGGGTTTTCCAACGCCTTCGTAGAAATAGAGGTGGTTGCGACAGAAGAGGAAGCCATTTTAATCTGTCCGCCCATTCAATACCTCTCCGCATTACAGGGGTAATTTTTCAAAAAAAATGCGTAAAAAAAAATACATATAAAAATTATATGTTTGAAAAATTATTCGTCGTCGTCGTCGTAGTCGCTGTCGTAGTCGCTGTCGTAAGACCAGCATTCTAAATCAAAGCCTTCCTCGTCTTCACGAATAAGATTAACAAACATCTCGTCTAATTCATTAGGTTCGTCGTATGTGATATTAAAACACCTTTGAAAAGTGTCTCTATCTCTTGGTGGTCGTTCCAACGACCAAACAATATGAGTTCCAATCACATATTTTACTGGATTTCCTCCATATTCAACATAATACCATTTATTATCCCAACGCTCCACATTAGCCATCGCATTTCCATTCATAAGACCGCCACCCGAAACCATAATCTTATTTGTGTTGTGAGCCATATTAACTACATTACGAAGATTAAATCCCTTCGCCCCTTCCTTGATCCGTTCAATCATTAAATCCTCTATATTCTCATAATAAGGTAATGGTGCTGTATAATTCTCGTATTTGTATTCGTCGTGTCCGTCAAATTCCAGCATTACACGGATGAGTTCAATTGGAAACTTATTTGAAAGAATAACAACAGAAGTCATACGCCGTTCTCGGTCGTTTTCCTCAATCTCTTCTTGGACGGAAGTAGCAGACCAATACCTCTCATAGTATTCGTCAAGTCTTTCTTGGAAAGACATTCCGTCAAAAATAGAGGTGGTGGCGACAGAAGAGGAAGCCATCATAATACGCTCGTCCATTCAACACCTCTCCGCAATTTTTCAAAAAAAATGCGTAAAAAAAAATACATATAAAAATTATATGTTGAAAAATTATTCGTCGTCCTCGTCGTCGTCCTCGTCGTCGCTGTCGTCGTTGATAAGGACACAATCTCCACATAAACAACTCTCAATACATTCTTCTTTAAAGAAATCATCAATATCTTCAATACGGAAATAATTATCACAACGACTACAAATCTTTTGCCTTTTATCAAAACAATCTCTACAACATAATACATCTTTATCAGTATCCCATTCGTGTTCGGGCTTTTTAAAATCGCCCAAATAATAATATTCATATCTATTTACCTTATGAGGACAATTTGTATTGCTAAATAAACGACCATTCCTTGACTTTTTATTACAAAAATAACAAGTGTTTTCTTCGTCTTCTTCATACTGAAAAATTAAACGGATAATATCAATTGGAAGTTTATTGAAAAGAATAGTCGTCGTAGTCTTACGGCGTTCATTAGATAAAGCCATATCGCATTTATACTCGTATTGATACGGCCATTTACAATAATTAATATCTATCGTCATACTAAAATCTAATATTGATAAGTTCAACTTACTAATTTCACAACATATTTTCAATTTTTTATCACCTTCTGCTTCCTTATGCTCCTTTTCTAACGACTTTATCTGTTTCAACATTTGAAACGCCGTCGCAGAAAGAGAGGTGGTGGCGACAGAAGAGGAAGACATTTTAATACGCCCGCCCATTCAACACCTCTCCGCAATTTTTCAAAAAAAATGCGTAAAAAAAAATACATATAAAAATTATATGTTGAAAAATTATTCGCTGTCGCTGTCGTATTCGTCCTCGTCTTGGTAGTTCGTTATATAACATTCTTCACAACACATACCACTATCCCCTTCAAAATAACCACAATCGTATTTGCTATATATTTTACTACACACAGAACATATAGTATTTTCAAGAACATCACATATTTTACACCAATCCCATCGCCTCATACGATTTCTTGGTGAAGTGGTTATTATTTCCCCATTTTTTAATAACCTATAAGTATCATTAAATAATATTTTATCACCACATATTTTACCAACATCATCACAAGTCCTACATTTTTCTTCTTCATATTGAAAAATTAAACGGATAATATCAAGTGGAAGTTTATTGAAAAGAATAGTCGTCGTAGTCTTACGGCGTTGTATCATTTCATTAATAGTTAGGTTATACTCAATCCTTCGTAGTTGTGTTCCCCTCAATTCGCCAAAAAATATGTCTCTTCTTAACCTACGCAATTCCTCATAATGCTCGTGGTCTTTATCATCTTCAACATTAATATCAATACATTTAAAAACGAGGGTGGTGGCGACAGAAGAGGAAGCCATTTTAATCTGTCCGTCCATTCAACACCTCTTAAAATAATTTTAATATATATAAATGGCGACATATACAAAGATAGTTATTACTTTGCCTAAAAAGATGCTGAAATTAACCAAAACTGGTTCAACCTTTGTAAATACCTTATCCTCAAACGGAATACCTACACAATCAAAGGGTCTTATTAATTTTAAAGAAGGGGACTTAAAAATTAATGGTCTTGTATCTCCTTTTATTAAGAAAACCACGCCACCACGAAAACCAAGAAAAACCCCAACCGAAGAACAACGAAAAGAAACATTAAAACGAAAGGCGGAACAAACGAAAGAACGAAGAAAAAAGAAGAAGGAAGAAGTTGAAAAGGAACTTCAATTAGAAAGAGAAAAAGACATAGAAAGGGAAATTGAAAAAAAGAGAAAAGAAGAAGGCGAACGATTTTCAAGAAAAATGACAGAAGAAGAGGCAAGAATTATTAAAGAAAAACGACAACCAAAGAAACCACTAACCTTTCTTGAAAAACAAGCAAAGTTAAAGATATATGGGGACGCTAAAAAAGCGAGGAAACAAAAAGAGAAAGAAATAGAGAAAGAACGCAAGTTAGTTATTAAGGCTCAACAAAAACAATTGAAAGAAGAAATGAAACAACAAGAACTTATTAAACGAAAAGAAGAAAGGTTTGAAAAAAAATTACAAGAGAAACAAGCAAAGAAGGAAGCAAAGAAGGAAGCAAAGAAAAAATAATAAGTTATAGTATATGTATTATACTCAAATTAATATAACTTTACCTTCACAAATGTTAAAATCTACACCAAAGGGATTAAGTAGTGTTAAGGTATTCAATAAAAAAAATAAACCTATTACTTCAAAGACCTTAATTGAATATAGAATTGGAGACACTATATCAATTGAAGGGTTCAAACCAAATCAAATTGAACCCGAAGTAATAAAACTTGAACCAAAAAAAGAAAAACCTACTCTTGCTGAATTAGGATTGGATAGTGATGATGACGAACCACCAAAACCAGCAAAATCTCCTCCAAAACCAGCAAAATCTCCTCCAAAACCACGACCACCAAAAACTCCACCAAAACCAAGACCACCAAAATCTCCACCAAAACCAAGACCCAAAGTGTTTGGATTAGACGACGACGATGATGACGACGACGACAGCACCCGCACATATCCCGAAGAACCAATATCAAAATTATCCACTCTTCAAACAAGAAGTCAAGACAGCGTGGTTCAAAAACGAGAACAAGAAGAAAGAGAACTGAAACTAAAAAAAGAAATAAAAGTAAAAAGGCAAGACCCCGAAAAATTGAAGTCAGTTAAAGAGATTGAAAGTATGTTTAGGGAAATGCGTGATATGAGAGATGAAGATTTTAGAGTGGGACGAAGAGAGGCAACAGAACAAGAATTAATCGCAGATATAGATTATGAAAGGATTTTTGGAACGGATAGTGAAGAAGAAGAAGAACCCCGCAAATTTACTCCCGAAGAACTCTTCCAAATGGACGAACAAAACAGACTATATCGTGAAGAATATTTACCATACGAGCAACGAGCAGAAGAAGAAGACCGATTAAAGTTTCAAGAAGAACAACGAGGATTAACAGAGGCAACTTTTAGAAAGGATTATATGTCTCCATATCCTAATAAGGCACAATTATTTTCAGCAAAGAAAAAGGGTATTGATAATGAAATTGAAGATGTTATTGAAATCTTTTATGGATTAGACCCTAATACGGCAACAAAAGAATTAATAGATTTTCATTCAGCACGATTTTTATTTTTAAATAATCCATATAAGTTTATGAACTCTCCTACAAGTGTAAGGAATGAGAAAGAACGAATATATCAGTTAATACAAGAGTATCAACCAAGAGCAAAACAATTAATAGATATTATCAATACACAAAAAGTTATGGGTAAATGGGATTATAAATCAACTATAAATCCCGAGTTGTTTAAGTCAGCAATCAATATAGACCGACTACAATATCCCGACGACCCAAATGTAATGAGGCAATTACAAAGTAGATTTTCCGCACCCGACACTATTATAAATCCACCTCTGTCTCAACCACCACAAACCCAATCACAAAGAGAAATAGAAAATATACAAAAACAAATGCCTCGCCGAACAAGAGTATCCCCCCAAGAAACACGGAGACAAATACAATCGTCCGTTCCATTATCTTCAATACAAGAAGAACAAAGAAGAATACAACGAGCAAGACCACCACCACCTCGTCCAAAATTTGATACAACACAAGAAGAAGACAGCACAATAAGATATAGTCCTTACTCGTTAAGGTTAGAAAATAGATTAGTTGCTCCTCCTACTCCACGAGGCATTAACAAAGAGAAAGTAAAAGAAATGGTAAAGGCAAGGCAAACATCACAAGTAGCAAGACGACAACAACAACAAGCAGAAGAACTACAAGCGACCTTACAACGAGAAACAGGAAGAATTACCCCTATTCCCAATTTTGAAAATTATTGTGATAGGTGTAATAGAGGAATTGAAGATGATTATGAAGACAGATTTGCGTATGATTATAAAGGTATATGTCACGCTTGTTCTATAAGAAAATAAATTATTATAATATATGAAGATTAATATGTCAAAAAAACACAAGGTAGGAGGGTTCTATCTTCAAAAGAGCAACAAGACAGGTAATGTAGTTATTACAGAAGAAAAAAAAAATCCATTTGATAAACCTGTAAATACACTCGCATTAACTCCAACAAAAAAGAATGTAATTAACTTACTGGAAAAGTTTAATATTAAATATAAAAAGTATGTCACAAAGGCACGACTTATTGATTTACTCGTAGATACAATTAATATGAGTGGAACAAAGGAACAAAAAGAGTTAATTAAAAAGGAAGGTATAACTCAACTTAAAATGAGAGTAGCAGACGCAAAAAAGACAAAAGAAGGAAGTTTCCCACGAAGCGAAAAAGACCAAAAGGCATTTGATTTGAAACAAAAATTAGCAAATGAAAAATCAGCAGTTTCTAATCCTATGTTTAAACAAGAAACTAAACCAGTTCCCGTAATACCAGTTCCACGAGGAATACAAGGAGCAAGGTTTTCAAAACCAGCACCAAGACCAGCACCAAAACCACGAGTAAAAGTAGTAGCACCATCAACTCCCACAACAACACCAGCATCACAAAAAGAAAGTCCAGCAGAAAGGGAAATGCGAATTGTATTAGGTGAAAAATCACCCTTTTACCCGACACCCGAAGATATAACTGGATTACCTCGTAGTGCCTCGTTAGGTCGTAGTTCTTCACAAGGTCGTTCCCAACCAAAGCCTCGCCCACGAGCAAGACGAAGTGGTGTATCACTATAATTTTAGATTATTTACATACAATTTAGATTATTTACATATTTACACATAGATTTTTACCAGTATTTAATATAAAGTCTAATAATTTTAAAACTTATACCTGTATATAATCATTTTTGTAATAATCTATGTGTAAATATGTAAATAATCTAATTTGTATGTAAATAATCTAAATTAACATATATCACAAAAAAGTTAATTTTTGTTTTTGTGATATAGAGATATTATATTTTCTATTATTATATTATATGAATGACTATGACGCTATGTTTGAAGTTTTCCATAACGAAATAAAAAATGAAGAAATAATACCACACCATAACAAGTGCGAACACGACTTCGTAAATGACGACGGGCATTATTTTTGTCGTAAGTGTAATATATCAAGACCTATATTTGTAGAGGAATATACCCCGTATCACGAACGACGCATTTTTGTCTCTGCTCCATATCTCAAACAAAATCATTTTAAAGTGAAACTGAATGAAATACAAGGAATAAATGCGATATATATAAACGAAGACATTATGTCTCTGTGTCAAGGAATGAATAATCAAGAAGATATAAAAAAAATATTACAGCAACATAAAAAAATAAAATACTATGGTTTAGTTTATACAATATTGAGACAAATGAATATTTATATCCCTACCTATACACAAGAGGAATTAAATAAACTTTCTTATTATTTTGAGAAACTTATACCCATTTATGAGAATATAAAAGACCCAATACAAAAAAATCTAATTAATTATCATTTTATAATCGGTAGATTGTCTATCAAAATTGGAAGAGAAGATATGTTGCCTTATCTCTTCTCTTTGCGTAGTAAAAAAAAAAGACTTCAATATGGAAGACTATGGGACGAGATAAATAAACTTATATAATAAAGAGTGAGGTTCTCACTATTCTCATTTTGGGTTTTTTTTAAAATATTATATTTGTAATCCTAAAAGAAACTATATAATATTTTTCATATACACTTTTTAAAAAATAAATAATTTAGTAAAATGAGAATAGTGAGAACCTCACTCTTTATTATAAACATTTTGTAAGACATTCGTAGAAGTAGCCATCTCCTTCGCTAATTCTTTTGCCTCGTTTTTAGAATTACCTAACTTGTGAGATACATAAATGTTTCTTAACATAGAGGCACTTACATTCTTTCCAAATACATTATTTAATAATCTTGTTATATAGTTTCCAGCAGGTTTTTCTCCTTTGTATGTTAATACCATTTCAATAGGTTCAAATGTCTTTTCTTTTGGAATACTCATTTTTTTTAGTATATCAAATAAATCCTTTGGTATATCTTCTACTTGTTGTCCGTATGCCCCTTTTGTTTTATATGTGTTAAAAACAAACTTCTTATTTTTAACATCTAAATAATTATTTTCTTTACTCATAGTTTCCTTGTATTCAGGCACGACTAACATTTCAGCATAGTCCTTGACCCTTCTTGGAGCAATCAATACATACAAAGATAAAACTAAATAAGATAAACATTTTAAATATTCTTTTTCTGTTGAAACCTTTTTAGGTAAGGTTTCTCCCATTTTTTTATGAATATCTAATACCTCATTCCAGTTAATCCAGTTGTCCTTTTGTTTTTGTGTTTTTTCATCACTTCGTTCCTTGAACTCTTTATTAGAAGAGTTCATTTTATCCGTCCAATATTCTTGTGTTTTTTTTGGAACTTTTTTTCCTTTTAGATACGAGACAATAGATATATAATAACTTTTCTTTGTGTTATTAGAATATTTATCTATAATAGAATTAATCTTATCAAACTTACCTAAAAACGCAGTTGATTTTGGTATGCTTCCATTATTTAAACGCTTGATATTACCCTCATATAATTTTTTAGAACTCTCGGTAATTGAACCACCGAACTCCATTTATATTATTACATATATTTTTTATTCTTCTTCTTCTTCATAGCAAGAACTACAATAGGTATTCCCGTTTGAATGGTTTTCATATCCTTCCTCGTCGCAATCGGCACAAAAAGAAATATTACACTTACAATAGCCACAATAGGCACTACCATTCGGTGTTTCTATTACCTCTGTATAATCAATACTATCTTTATAAATATATTGACAACACGAATTACATTTAACAAACACTCCCTTTGAGACAAGTTCTTCAAGAAGGGATATTACACTCATTAAATATTCTATATAATAATCTTTTATATATATTTTAGAATGTTATAATAGATTTACCCCCCTTTTTAAAACAAACCCAATAATACCTTCCATACCAACACTTAACCTCTAATATCCTAATAAATACGATACAAAATCCCATATCTGCGTATTTTTGTAGTCTTATCCTCGTCATAGAATTAAACATTTGATTATTTAATAAAAACCAACATTCATCACTACAAAGTTCAAATGATTTCTCAATTGTTTTTACCGCAAGATTTACCCTATGTCCTTCTTTATGATTAGACCGATAGGGGGGGTTTGTTATAACTTTATTGAACTTTTTGTCTCCAAAGTCATAAGTAAATAAATCTCGTCCTAAATCAATCTCGCAATAATCTTTTTCAAAAGGGATTTTATTATACATACGCATTTCACGCCCAGCGGTCGGTTCTAATGTTGTCTCGTCTTCTTTGAATGTAATATCTTTGAATAATAACTCAATAGTTTCATAAGGGGTATAATGCGATGACGGGCAAGGTTCAAGTTCGTTCATTATATACCAAAATATTTTTTAACTATGTCTCCATTTTGTATGGTTTCAAAACGAAAAATATTCAAGAAGTTTTCATATACTTCAAATATAGATTTGGTTTTATTATTCTTATTTGTTTCTATATATTTTAAAAACCATAAACAATAGTATCCACATAGGGTAGAATTAATATCTTGTATTTGTCTCGTGTTTATAGCAACAGGTTTATTTGAAACAAACTCTTTTATTTCCACAGGATATGGAAGTCCAAAACTATCAAAGTAAAGTATTTCACTATTTTTAGTTATATATAGAGCCGTCCAGTGACTGCCGTTTCCTTCGTCGCTGTCTTGTAAATTAATTATATATCCACCTACATAAGTTTTTTTAGGCATCGTATCTTTGCTATATACACCGACTAAATTAATTTTCATTTTTTTAGCAAGATTAGTTAGTTGTAATGTATCCGTTGTATAATCCTTCATATATATATATACATTTATTTAAGACAAACACCCGCTCCACGCTTGGAAATACCACTACCCCGTTTTGAACCATTTAGTAATCCACTATCAATAAAAGGTTTATTCGCAGGGGACGATTTAAGCATCGCATATGACCCCGTTTGAATAGGCATCATATCCATACCCGACCCAGCAGTTCTAAACCCAGCACCACTCGCAAAAATACCATCTCCTTTTTTATCACCGCAACCGCAACCAGCACCTTCTAATTTTTTACTCGCAAAATCCGCACCTCTATCAATTACCTTTTCCGCAATAATAGGAGCAACAACACGAGCAATATTACCAAGAATAGAACCCCCCGTTTTTTTATCTACTAAATTTTTTAACATATTCATAGTAATTTTCACACCTTTATTCTTTGATAAAGCCTTCATTATTTTCTTCGCTTCTGCCTCTCCCATATCCATCGCATATCGTCCAGCATCACCAAGCATTTCTTTTTTTAGTGTAATACCTTTACCCATACGAAGATTACGAGATTGTTGAGGGGTCATACGAACCCCTGCTGAATAAATACCATTACCTTTTTTAATAAGATGGTCTGCTAATAGTGTTGCCCCGATAGTTCCAGCAGTAACTAAAAATCCTCCTTCTTTTCCTTCTTTTACTTCTTTCTTTGAAGATTTAGACATTTTATCACGAACTGCTTGTTTCGCTCCTTCCTTTGCGATATTAATAACTTCTTTTCCAACTTCTTTTCCAATCTCTTTTGCTGGTTGTTTTAGTTCTTTTCC
>Ga0181399_1000427_pt1 | contig 15574 bp, 21 predicted proteins | sample 22SPOviralmetaG_FD_130128 | JGI IMG/M metagenome (GOLD analysis project Ga0181399, IMG submission 130128) | Marine viral communities from the oligotrophic San Pedro Time Series (SPOT) site, San Pedro Channel, CA, USA - 22 SPOT_SRF_2011-05-21 | ecosystem: Environmental > Aquatic > Marine > Strait...
GCTTCTATAGTATCCCGAGTCTCTTGGTCTGGAACTAACTCTTTAGTGCCCGACTGACACTGTACACATTTCACAAACGCATTACCCATTTAGTGTATGGAAATATAAAAAAATGTAAAATGTGTAAAATTTTCTAATAAAGCAATATCATTATCATATACCCGTCTCAAACTGAAACACTATTAATAATACATTACATTACATTACATTACATTACATTACATTACATTACATTACATTACATTACATTACATTTAATTACATTTAATTACATTTTTAAATATTTTCTCTTCCGGATTCTGTTAATAGTTCATTAAGCGCTGCTTTTATAGTTTCATTTTCAGCACGGAGATTATCTATTAAATCCCGTTGCTGTTGAACTATAGTATCCAGTTCTTTTACAGCGGATGTTGTATATGTAAAAATATTATTATAATTTAAGCCATAAGGTGCTTTTATTAAATTATTTTCTGCATCATAATAATCTCCGTGTGTTACACTATAACTTATATCATTTATAGTTAATATATCCTGTGCTATAAACCCTGCTTCCCAAAACCATTCATAATCATTTAAATCTCCATTATAATTTTCATCTAACATAATTTTTGTTTTCTGATATTTCTGAGGGTGTAATAATCGAATTACTTCTAAACCATTTGTTATATTACTTTCATTATGTTTCAAACGATCATCCGAATATGTTGTATATTGAGTTCCAAAATCAGAACCTCTATGTTGTATATCCCCGTTCTGAGTTACAGCAAAAATATCTTGATCTTGATATTGAAAGAAGATTTGCCTTAACTGAGAAAATCCATTATTCCCGCTATTTCTATAATTTATACTAGGTCCAACAGTTTGTAAATTAAAACCATTTGCAAAAACAATTTTTTCACTTTCAGTTAAAGATAGCGGTCCTTTAAAGTATATATATTCTCTAGCGCCATTTACTTGTTCATTTGATATTAAATGGATTCCATTTCCTTCTAGATATAAACCTGTTCGCTGATCCTCGTGGTTAAATACATACATTTGGCAAGTTTGATGTAGATCCCCTGTTCCAAAACTTCCCCATTTTACATTAGATGTAGTTGAACCTGTAATATTTCCACCAACATTAATATTTTGAGTTATGGTACTACTAAGAAATGTAACATCATCATCCTCGCCAACAGACTGTCCTATTTTTATTTCGTTATTCTCGTCTATAGTAACACCTATTCCTCCTGTATAAACTTCTGCGTCTGTCCAACTTACAACGGCATTATCGCCATTAGATGATAATACCTGTCCTGGATTGCCATAATTACTATCACCATTGATACTAATAGCGCCAAGGTTATTTATTCTTATTTTCTCCGTTACCGCTGAAATTCCATGCTGTCCATTTATTTTTGTATAAAATATAAGTGCTCCGCCATCGCCATCGCCTAATGCATCTATCTCTCCTAAAGCGTGGGGATTTTGTCCTGATTGTTGAAATTTTAATCTTGCTACATTAGCACTATCAATTTGTATAGAACCATCTATCTCAAGGTCTTCTTCTGGTTCTACAATTCCTATACCAACTCTGCCGTCACTTGTTACAGTTATACCTTTATTTTGATTATTCGTGCCCCGCAGACCGCCTGTGCTTAAATGTAAATACTTTTTAGTATTAAAGGATAATATTTCTCCCGTTATCATTGATGACTTAATAATTTCGCCTTCTATTACACCTGCTACATCGCTAACGTGTGATATGGTAGTTTTTGTATTTATATTTAAATATGATATATTGTTAAATATAAATCCTTCAACTGGACCACCTCCGAGTAATTCGTCGCTACCTTCCTCTAAAAAAGATTGAATTGCTTTATTTTCATCAATTTTAATATGATAATTATCTGATATACCAGATACGCTTAATAAATTAGAATTTTCAAGAGTGTCTAACCTGTCTGATATCAATTTTATATTTCCATGGTTATCCTTGTTTTGTTCCATTAATTGAGATATTAAATTTAGAGCCGCTTCATCTCTATAATAAACGTTACTGCTTGATTGTACCATTTACTATTAAAAGGTATTTATTTTTTATATCGCTAAAAATATAAATTACTTAAAAATATAAATTATATACATTTATAAATAATAGTCGTATGCTGTCTGCATATGGTATGGATATTTGCACTCCGGCGCGACCTCCGTCGCCTGTTTTGAATACTGAACAAATTGTCAAAGAAGTATGGAGTGGAAAAACATGGTACACGTCTATGAGAAAAGACTATCAACGCGCAATATGTGTATTATGGGAAGACAATAGTATTACAGTAGAACCAGTAAGTAATTTAATAGACTTTGTAACTCATGAAGTTTGTGCAAAAATTATCCCGGTATTGTACAATTGGAAAGTATCAGTTGAATATAATATGTGTAAATCAAAGTTGTGCGCCTTCTGCATCAATAATAGAAAAGAAGATAATTTTATATGTTCAGAATGCGAAGAAAATACTCGGTGGTTAGAATCATTTATAAACAAAGAACAGACGATCAGGGAAAATAAATACATTACCGATATATATTTCAATAAAAATGTTATCTCCCCAGAACCTTCTACTGTTCATTTTCCCATAAAATTACCGTATAAACGAAAACATTGTGAAATGCAGCAAAACATGAAAATGTTAGATAATATTTTAATGGATATTTCTATTTAAAAACATAAATTATATATTTCTTAGGATATGGCACTTAACTTTGAAAATGATTACCAAGATGCGGATTTTCTACCCAGTCCGGATGAATTAACTAGGTATAAATCTAAATTAGAACTACACGAGGGGTTTAGCCCAAAGAAAAGAAGAGCCATTTATCCAGATGAATATGATGATCTTGGTAGGAACGTAACCGCACAAGAACGCCGACAAAATAAAGTACCTTGGATTAGAGTTAAATATCATAACGGAAGATTGTATGTAGACCGTGATAAAAAGGAAATTTTGCGTTCTATGTTACTTATTTAAATTAAAAATCTTTTTTTAAATACAAATGACGACAGGTAATAGCGAAGCCGATTTGGCCCTTTCGGAAGTTAAGATGGCAGGTCTTAAAAAGAAAGTAAACGCAGACTCATGGAATGATGAATATGAAAATATTATAACTGAGTGGGGAGAAAAGGCATCTGGACTAAAATTTATGCATGGAAACTCTGCTTCTTACTGGAGGAGTGTATCTAATAAATTAACTTTATATTCTATCGTTGCAACAAGTATCGCATCGGCTGCAAGTTTAGTAGCAGGAAGTATAGATTCTACTGACGCCAAGGACGCAGTCTTATTCACGGCGGGCGGAATTGGTTTAATTACTTCATTTATCCAGAGTCTTAAGAAGTTTTACAATTGTGATGAAAAAGCAGCGGAACATGGTTCTATTTCGAAGCAATTTGCTACTTATTATAGATATGTTTGTCTACAGATGGGTATGTCTAGAGAAGATAGAAGACCGTCTGATGAACTTTTTGAATTTGCTTTAAAGGAATATGAACGTCTTCAACAAGAGGCTCTTCCTCTAAGAGGCGAAGATGTTGCTATGTATAAAAAGGTCTTTAAAGGTTCTGATCAAGCCATGCCTGATAATTGTAAATCTGATTATTCTATAAAGATTTACAATCGCAAACATTATGTTCCTCCAAGTGAAATAGACGTAGAACTTGCGAGTAATAGGTGATTTTAAAAATTTACTAAAAAAAATACTCATTAAGAGTTATAAACATTTATAATAGAAGCAAAATGGACTTTGATTCTATATGCAATCAACTGGCTACCATTTCTATCCAAAGACAAGTCAATGAAAAAATGCTAAATGATCTAAATTTAATTATATCAGAAATAATTAAAAAAGGTCATTATAATTTAGACATTTACGACTTATGTATCAGTTGTGGACACTCTTTGACCTGGGACCAAGAGTATACTGTAAACATTTTTGATATTCAGTGGCTTAAAACAAGCGGAAAAAACTATTTCTATGAAACACTAAACAATTACATTAAAATTGAAACTGTAGAATCTTACAATCTCGTTACAAAACTATATAACGAAATATTTGAACTTTTTAGTCTTCAGGTAGAAAATGACATAAATTAAATAGATTAATAATGTATTTAAGAATAATTTAGATTAATAATGTATAAATGTCTATTCATTTAATAACTGGATGTATGTTTTCCGGAAAAACATCGGCACTAATAAATATTGCTAAGATGCAAAAACTTCTAGATAAAAATGTACTTATTATCAATTTCGAAGATGATACGCGATACTCGAGTAGTAATAAAATCACAACGCATGATAAGATTTCTTTAGATTGCCTTTCCTGTGGGAAGGATTTACTGATGTTTATTTCTCAAACGGGTAATTATAAAAACGCAGATGTAATATGTATAAACGAAGGTCAATTTTTTGACAATTTGGTTGAGTTTTGTGTTAAAGCGAGTAAAGATTCTAAGGCTGTATACGTTTGTGGTCTCGACGGGGATTATCTTAAACGACCTTTTGGAGAAATTTTAAATTTAATACCTCATTGTGATACGATGTCAAAACTTCAAGCAATGTGTATGTCTTGTAAAAACGGGACACCTGCTAGTTTTACAAAAAAATTAACAAATTCTAATGATCTTGTAGAAATTGGGTCTACTGATATTTATATGCCGGTTTGTAGAATTTGCTATGAAAAATAAAATTAAATGTATATAAAAAATTAATATTAATGTATATTAAATGACCGAAACAGAATTGAATACATATAATTTAACAGAAAGAGTAGAAAAACTAGAACAAAAATTGGATGTATTAATTGAAAAACTTGATTCTGTTAAAAATGGTACTGATAAAATGAGTACGCATATAGATTTTATAAATAATATATATACACGCATTAGGCATCCTTTGTTTTGGATATGCGACCGTGTAAATTATATGAGAGGTTATAACGTAACATGTACTGAAAAACAACTTGTAAAAGAAAAACTTTCCGATATAAACGATCAAGATTAAATTTTACAGAAAAAAAATATATTTAAACACAACGCAATGTATTATAATGTATCAAATCATTCATGAATATTAAACAGTTTTTTATTCTTAAAGCCTGTGATGTTCTTCCGAGTGATTTGAAATATTATATCCTAAATCTTTTAGAATATTATGCAGCAGAGGCTATTCAAAATTTATATAGATTAAAAGTTGCAAAAAATGTAGACATCTTTATGAAATACATGCAAATATGCGATAATTGCAATAATTATTCCAGACATTACGTAAATAATTTTCTAAATTATTCTGTGAATAATATCACTTATAATTATATTCAAGAACCTCGTGCATGGATTATATACACTAATAGAATAAATGACATTTATGGTGATCACATTCTTTTTAATAGCGATTCTCTCCGTTGTATTATATCTGTAATAAATACTTATTTTATTATATATAACGAAAGATGGTAAACATTAGAAAAACTCAGATATCCGGAGGACTTTTTTCATGTTACAATACTTATATAGACATCGATGAAATTGAAACACTTGGTGATATAATTCAGTTGTGTATATCAAATCTCAAGGAAGATTTAAAAAAATTAAATTTAGAAGAGTTATTGAATAATTTAGACCCTAGGGTTTTTCATATTCATTCGGTAGACATTGCAGATATATTAATGAGCAATCCAGAATTTATTATTTATGTTTGTAATCACTGTTAATTTTTTATTTTTTAAAATATTATAATTAAATTAAATGAATACTTTAACGTTTCTCTTCGTTGTTTTATTAATTGTAGGCGTTTTTTCTATGGGTTTAGTACATTATGCCAGACAGGGCGAAAATAAGGTAGACCTTTCCAGCGTGTCAGATGATGCTCTAAGGGCTCTTGTACAGAAATTAACAAATAAAATAGAAGAAATGGAATTTGAAGATAAAAAATTAAGAGATAAAATTACTGCTTTACAGACAATGTCTGGCATTGAAAGAGAACAGACTAAATACTTGACCGCCAACGTGAATAAAACCAATAGTGTCTCGGCTTAAAGTAAATTAAATACAATTTAAAAAATAATGGATATTTAAAATATTGTTTTATCTATAAATATCAAGTATGGTAGATGAAATTTCAAAAATTATAAATAACGATCCTTTGGTTTACAATCTATTTGCAAATGATACAAAATATGATTTTAAGAAGAACAGGTCTATAAATTGGATTAAAATTCCTACTAGTTTTATATCTGAAAATGGAAAAGATTCATCTATAAGTTTAATGTCTGTTTATACATACAGTGGCGACCAATGCCAGCAAATTAAAAACTCTATTAATGATCCTTCTGACATAGTATTTTCAAACGATGGACATGTTGCCGTTAATTTTAAACAAAAGAAGACTGTTGCAGAATTTTTTTATCCTAATCCAACTATTACAAAGAATACAGGCGGAAATACTGGTAATCCTCCAATTGGTATATCTAATACCGTTAAAATGGAAAATACAAACTTCGAAACTAGTTTTTTTCACAACGATAAAATACTATTTTCTCAAAATTTAAAATGGATACTTTACCAGTTACCAGGTTCGTATTATGCGCAAAGTTCAACCGGCGGATGGACAATAACAAATAGTAAAAAAGATAAAAATGCAGTACCGGTTTATGTACTACTTTATAATACGATACATAGAAAGAATTTCCAAGACATCTATGCAAAAATAATAAATTTAACTGATAATCCTTTCTCTACACAATCGTTTATAGGTTCAAATACAAGTTACAGTACTGTTATAAAAAAATACTGTAATGCATTTAAAATATCAAAATATGCAAGTCCAACTACAGGAGAACAATTATACCATTACGCCGACCCAGCATGTGAATTAGCATTTGATACCCAAATTGCAAAGTTATCACAAACATTATCTCTTAATTTAACAGAAGAAACATGGCGTAAAAAATTTTATCCAAATGGTCAGGCTGGGTTTAGTGCTGCTGTTCAAGATTTGTCAGCGGTTCCTTCTAGTGATGCTTACTGTAGCAGAGGGTCTGGCGGCGGACCTTCTAGATTTTTACGAGAAAAGGCTAAAGTTATCAATGCGAACTCAAATTCAGATTCTTTTATGCAAATACTGACAAATTATGAAATTTCAGCATCAAGTGAAGACTCCGGTGCAAAAATGCCAACAAAATGGAATTCTCAACAGCCAGGCAACTCCACAACTGGTGCAGTATGTGGTTCAAAATCTATAAATTTTGTAGATTGTTCTGTTACAATGTCTTCACAGGGTAATCTAGTATTAAATAAAGATAATATCAGACCCGTTTGTGGTAATCAAGCAGGTGCCGCAGCGAAGGGTAAAAAACCATATAATCCTCGTCCGGATACAAAACCTCCGGATACAAAACCTCCGGATACAAAACCTCCGGATACAAAACCTCCGGATACAAAACCTCCGGATACAAAACCTCCGGATACAAAACCTCCGGATAATCCTCCTATAAACCCGTTTAGTAATCTAGGCGTTGGAATTTATATATTAGTCATTATTATAATTATATTATTTTTAGCAGGGTATATTTTATAATTTAAAAAAAATAATATTATACTAAAATAAATGAGTAAGAAATCAGGTTGCCCCTCTGTTCCAAATACAGATCAAAAAATGGAAGATATTAAAAGAATAATGGATTCTTTAGGCACAAGTGATAAATGTCAATCTGCCTTCAGTAATGCAGTAAATTCGAGTGAACAAAAAGCCGACGTGGCTATAGCAGTTGCTACATTCGGCGGCATCGGTGGCGGTACTGCGTCTTTTACAAATGCACAAAATAAGATAAGAGAAAATTTAAATAAGTCTGGATGTAGCGACGTGTTTGCTAATGTAAATCAGCAGATGAACGCTACACAGTCTATTTTATGTGAAGTAAGTAATACGAGCTCTACAACAACCTTGTCCGGTTCTGCAAACGCTGCTATTAAAATTTTACAAGGTAAACCAACTGATGCAATGCTTGCTCTAAGAGGTAAAGTTTTATCCAGTCTCAGTGTCCCTCGGTCGCCGTCTGAAGCTCTCGCGTCTATAGACAAAGATCTATATAAAACTGCATATTCTAATTATATGAGAGCAATGGAAATTCATAAGCAAGAAATTGATAGTATAATGGGTAACGTAACAATTGAAAACAGTACATTCAAAAACTCTGCAGATGTAGATATGAGAGTGATTAATAAAATGGCTTCGGTTGATACTACTGCTATAGCTGAACAGTTTAAAGAGACTGCAAAAAATTCTGCAATGCAAGAACTTAAAAATAAAACTGGATTAGGTGCTAATTCTGATAGCGTTAAATCATTGGTAACAAATAGAATCAATAATAAAAATCAGAGTATTTCTGATTCTATAAAGAATCACCTGCAAAATGTTACGATGTCGGCTGCTTCTGATTCTAGCGTTCTTATCAAGTTCTATGGTTCTTTGACTATAGACGGTGTAATATTTGACCAATACGCTCAGGGCAGACTTATTACGCAAAATATAATGACTTCTGCATCTAATCTTGGAAAGTCGGTAGCATTAGATATGCTGAGCGATGCCCACTCTGGTACCAAATCTGATAAAGAATCCAAGGGCGAAGCTGACGTGCTACAAAAGCTTATTCAAGGTCAAATAGAATTATCTAAAGAAAATGCAAAAGGCGCCGCTGATATGTTTAAAAACGTAACCGGAGTTTTGGGGAGTATTGCTACAATCCCTATTATAATCGGAGTAGCAGTACTCTTATTCTTCCCTCAAATCTCTAATGCATTTTTACCAGGACCTCTCAAGTATGTACTAGCAGGTGTTTTATTGTATTTTGTAGCAGCATGGTTTATCGGCATTTGGCCATTTAGTAAATCTGAGAAAAGTGTTTCATATAATCACCAAGATTATAAAAATGAAAAAAATAAAACCCCTCCTTACGACGCTTATTACACCAATTGGAAGATGCAATAAATTTTAAATTTAAAAAATAATATAACACTTATGTTAAATGAATATAAGCATTGTAATTGTAATTGCTGTAGTCGTTGTATTGTTTTCAATAGCTATAGCGTCCGGTGAATTTAAAATGTCTGTCATAGAACCTAGTTATACTCCGTTTATTCCTTCTCAAGAAGGTCCCTCAAGAGGTGGCGAATTAATGTTTAAACTAGGTGATTTATCAGTTCCTGGATGGAAATGGGACGACTGCTGTTCTTAATTTGAAATATTTTGAATTACATAAGAATTAATTTTAAGAAATAATTTATATGTAATTATAATTGTAAAATGAAGGTAATCACTCGCAGTGGAAACAAAGAAGACGTTCGATTTGATTTGATCACGGCAAAAATTAAAGAATTATCAGAAGAAAACGCATGGGGAAGATCTTTAAATACAGATCCAGTATTTGTTGCTCAAAACATATGTAGTCTCATATACGACGGAATAACAACATCGGAACTTGATGAATTTGCTGCGAGTTTTTCTGCTACCTTGTTTAAAAATGATCCAGATTATTTAATTCTTGCTAGTAGAATAGCCGTAAATAATCACCATAAAAATACAATCGAGTGTTTTTACGAAGTTACAAAAAAATTAAATGACATTGGCATTATTTCTGATAAGTTTATTAAAATTGTTTATGAAAACAAAGAAAAAATTAATGATATCCTAGATTATTCAAAGGATTATTCTATTTCATATTTTGGTCTCAAAACACTGCAAAATGCTTATCTTCTTAAAACCGATGGAGTAATTTTAGAAAGACCACAGCATTTATTTATGAGAGTAGCAATTTCTATTCACGGAAATGACATGGATATGGTAAAACTCGTCTATAATTCGTTTTCTAATAAATACTATACACATGCTACACCTACATTATTTAATGCAGGTACAAATTATGAACAACTAAGTTCTTGTTTTTTACTTGGAACAGAAGATTCTGTTGAAGGTCTTTATAAAACCGCTGCAGATATGGCTCAGATTTCGAAATGGGCAGGGGGTATAGGTGTGCATATTTCTAATGTACGTGCTAAAGACTCTTACATTAACAAGACGGGCGGTAAGAGTAATGGAATAATGCCTCTTCTAAAGGTTTATAATAATATTTCCAGACACATCAATCAAAGCGGAAAACGCAACGGTTCTTTTGCCGTATACATAGAACCATGGCATGCAGACATATATGATTTTCTAGATGCAAAGAAAAACAATGGAGCAGATGATATGCGTGCAAGAGATCTTTTTTATGCACTGTGGATTCCTGACTTATTTATGAAAAGAGTCCAAAATGATGAAACATGGTCTTTAATGTGTCCAAATGAATGCATGAATTTGTCTGATAAATGGGGTGACGAATTTGAAGAACTTTACCAATTGTATGAATCTAAGGGAAAATACAGAAAACAAATTAATGCAAAAACACTTTGGGAAAAAATTATCAATACGCAGATTGAAACCGGTTCTCCTTATATATTATATAAGGATACTATCAATAGAAAATCAAATCAACAGCACTATGGAATTATTAAAAGTAGCAATTTATGTACAGAAATTGTAGAATATTCAGATTCAAAAGAAACGGCTGTATGCAATCTTGCCAGTTTATGTCTACCAAGTTATGTAATTGATGGTAACTTTGATTTTAATCTTTTAGGCGAAAAAACTAGAGAACTCGTTATTAATCTAAATAATATAATAGATGTAAATCATTATCCAACGCCAGAGTCAAAGTATTCAAATAGTATTCATAGACCAATTGGAATAGGAGTACAAGGTCTTGCAGATGTTTTTATGATGCTTAAAATGCCTTATGAATCAGATTCTGCAAGAAAGTTAAACAAGAATATATTTGAATGTATTTATTATCATGCTTTAGATATGTCAAATGCACTTTCTATAAAATATGGTTTTTATGAAACATTCCCGGGGTCTCCTTCTAGCAAAGGAATTCTTCAATTTGATCTCTGGGATGCTAAACCAGAACTTTATTCAGACGAATACTGGACTATTCTTAAAAAAAGTATTATGGAACATGGTCTTAGAAATAGTCTTCTTGTTGCTCCAATGCCAACTGCATCAACTGCACAAATAATGGGAAATAATGAGTCTTTTGAGCCTTATACATCCAATTTATATACACGCGCTGTATTATCAGGGAATTATATTATAGTGAATCAACACCTTATAAATGAACTCAGAAATAGAAATCTTTATTCAAAAGACTTAATCGAAAAAATCATGTTGAATAAAGGTTCTGTTCAAAATTTAGATTTGCCCGATGATATAAAACAAATTTATAAGACATCATGGGAGATGTCACAAAAGAAAATGTTAGATATGGCAGCAGACCGCGGAGCCTTTATTTGTCAAAGTCAAAGTTTAAATGTATTTGTAAATCCTCCTCAACCCAAGATAATTCATTCTATATTAATGTATGGATGGAAATCTGGACTCAAAACAGGTTCTTATTACATTAGAACTAAATCTGTTCTTGAAAATCAAAATTTTACGACAGATGTTTCTAAGGAAAAACCATCAGAACCTAAAGAATGTTTAATGTGCAGCGCATAATCAAGAATAATAAACACAATATTAAAACACCGATTGCAATTATGTAATAATTAATACCCCGATTATTTTCATTTTCAGGTCTATTTGTAAAATTATACATAAATTCTTCAAATGTTGGAGATTTTTTGCCTAATTTTCTATTAACCGACCTGTGAAATTTATAAGTCCATTCAATTAAATCTTCTCTTGAACCAAGATGATTCTTAATGTCTGATGTTTTAAAAAGTTCTTGTGCAGAGATTGAGCATTTATCACATGGTAAAACTTGCATCATGTTTTCATAAAAAGAGAAATAAACTTGTTTATCCATTTCATTTGGTTCTTTAGGATAACCGTATGCTACAAAATGAATCGTTTCCCACAAATAAGGACCCCATAAAACAGGTTTAATATTTGTCTTACCTGATAAACTCATTTTATTATAATTATAATTATAATTATATTTTATTTAAAATACTTAAAAACGTGATATATTTAAAAACGTGGTACATATCAAAATTGTAAAATGAATTATCCTTTAGATGATAAATGGAATTTATATTTACACTACAAAGATCTTGGCAAAATGTATAACGACAATGTTGAAAATTTAATGGAAATTGATAATGTAGTTATTTTTTGGCAAACATTTAATAATATTCCAAAGACATATGAAATATTTTCTGATGGTAAATCTATTAAAAAAATGAAAAGGAATGGCGCAACTCCTTGTGCATATTCTTTTTTTAGACATGATGTATTCCCGTGTTGGGAAGATGATAAAAATAAAAATGGTTTTGAATTTTCAGTTAAAAACAGTGTTAATTTATATAAATTTGAAGAAGAATGGATGAATAGTTTAGTAGAAATTATATCTAACAAAAATGAAATGTATAAATATATAAACGGAGTAAGGATAGTAGATTGTACAAAATTTGACAGTGTATTGTATAGAATGGAATTTTGGATAGACAACGAAGAAAATAAAGACGAAATTGAAAAAATATTAAAATCTGAATCATTTGGGTTGAAACGTTATAAATTTTTATACAGAAGTCATAAAAATATGAAAGAAATTATATAAAGTAATATTTTATTTTACATTATAACAATGGAGTCCGCTGACAAAGATGTAATTCTAGAGCGCCTTGATAAGATTGAACAAATTATTAATGCAAAAATTGACCCACTTTTGGATCTTTTGCAAACAGTAATTTCTACAAGTCTTAAAAAAAATAATATAAAGTCTTCTCCGGACCCCGAACAAACAGTTGTCTCAGATTTGACCTACGTGTCTGATTCTGAAAATGTTTACATATCTGGAAATAAAACATACGATAATCGAGAATTAATTAAAGCAACTTTTAAAGGTTCAAGTTGGAATAGAGAAAAATCAGCTTGGACTTTTAAAAAATTTGAAGAATATGAAAAAACATTGTTAGAAGTATTTCCTAATATAATCAAGGGTCAATAGTAAAAACAGACATATTACACTTTCCAGACCCAACTTCGGCTCCTCCTACACGGCGAATACGCGAATCCTTGAAACAATAATAAAAAATATCTTTCTTACGCATACAAAGAGTTCTTGCCATTTTATTTACTCCAAGTTTTAATCCAGGTGTGTCATTAAGTAGTTTAAATACGGGGTTCATATTATATTTTGTAAATACAATTTTTCTTTAAATTGTTGTATTTACATTTTTTTCTAATTTATTATATTTATAATTATTAAAAATAATGGACCTTGAATTTGGTAAGAAAGGCGACGCTAAAAAAGCGATGAAACTCATGTGGAAAGAAGGTATAACTCTTAAGCAGGCGTGGAAACGTGTTCAAGGCAAGAAAAAGTCTAAGAAAACGAAAATGTCTCCAAAGAAAAAGAGAGCAGTCGCAAAGGCAAAAAAAGCTATGAAATTAAAATGGAAGGAGGGTATTACTCTTAAACAGGCTTGGAAAAAGGTAAATAAATTTGGAGACACTGTATGTCCTCCAGGTTTAGAACCAAATTTGAAGTGGACTGGTAGACGCGGTCAACAACAGTGTATTCAACTTTGTAGACCTGGACTTTACAGAGATCCGCGAACAAATAGATGCAGAAAAGTTGTACAGGCCACTCCAGTTGCTACTCCTCGGGTTCCTCTTGGTATGGAAATTAATCCAGCAACCGGACGTCTAAGAAAGATTTGTGTTCCTCCTAAATTCAGAGATTCTAGAGGTCGTTGTGTGGAACCAAAAGCACCTATTACTGTACCTGTTGATATGGAGATCAATCCAGCAACTGGGCGTCTTCGCAAGTTGTGTCCACCTGGTAAGTACAGAGACCCTGTAACTGGAAGATGTAAAACAATCAGACAAGAAGGTCTTCTCCAGCCTCTTATAGCTCCGTCTCTTCCCGCTGTACAACCATTAATCGCAACGGGAGTACGTGTTGGTTTTGGAAAACGATGCAGTTTCGGAACTTGCAGAGCATGTAAGATGGCTTAAATGCGTTTCCAATAATTATAGAAGTCTTTTTTAGTCCATCTTGATATGTTAATATTATCTAAATTTCTCTGAAAATTTTCAATTCTTATTAGTTCTAATTTAAAATTTTTGAGAGGTTTTGATACACTCGGGTTTCTATAGCGTGCTTTAAGCCAAAAACAAGTTCCGTATGCACTATAAGCCAGATTTTTATAGAATAAATTATCAAAGGCTTTATATGTATCTTTGGTTATAATAGAAAAATCTAAAATGTCTTGAAATTTTAAAAAAAAAGAAATATATCTAATCAAATCAAAATAAATTATCATCGTTTAATTTTAATTTATTTTATAAAAAAAATGTAAATTATATTTTAAATATAATGAACTCCAGATTTGGCATGGCAACAGTATGTCCTCCGGGATTTAGCCCAAATAAAAAATACCGCGCAAAGCGTGGTCAGCGTGAATGCTTAAAGGATAAGTTTAAGATATCTTTGGCTCAGCTTCGGCAAATAGCTCATTCCCATGATATCCCTATCTACAAACGTAGAAAGGATGGTACCGGTTTTACAAAAAAGCCATTAAAGAAGAGAGAACTAAAGACTTTATTAACAAAAAGCGGTGTTTCTTACGGACAACCTGTTAGACATTCTATGCAGCAGCAACCGCCCGCTGAAGAACCTGGGTTTTTCAGTAGATTGTTTGGTCTTGGTGATGACGAACCTGTTCAAGGTGTACCCGTCGCCACGGTTGTAACTCCGCCACCGCCACCGCCACCGCCACCGCCACCGCCGCCACCTGCAGCCGCAGCGGTAATGCCCAGAATAATTCCTCCACCTCCTCCTCAAACTTCAAGAGATGCTCAGAGATATAGACAATTAGAAAGACTTTTACAGGAAAAAATAAAGGAAGTACGGGAGTCCTTAGACGATCAAAAAGAAGGATTAGAAAAATTAGGCGAGGTGATAAAAAAAGCGCAACGACTCCCCAGTGCACGTAACATGAGCGAGGCGCGTTATTATCATGACTATACAAGTGCTCTTAAATCTAAATCAGTTAAACTTATAGAAGAAAAGGAGGAACTTGAGAGGCGTTTAGAAGATGCTCGCAGAAAAGCTAATTTATTCGGTATGGCGACCGTCTGCCCTCCTGGATATGCACCTAATCCAAAATGGAGAAAAAAGCCAGGTCAGAGACAGTGTCTCAAGGTTAAACGTTCTAAGCCAACGTTAAAGGATGTTCAGAGACTTGCAAAGCAAAACGGTATTCCTATCTACAAGTTACGGAAGGATGGTAAGGGTTACACTAAAACCCCTGTTAGTGCTAGAACATTAAAGGCGCGCATGACAAGCCGTAATATACAATGGAGTGTAATTCTATAAATTATAAATATGTAAACAATTTTACGTAATGTAAATGTAAATGTAAATGTAAATGTAAATGTAAATGTAAATGTAAATGTAAATGTAAATGTAAATGTAAATGTAAATGTAAATGTAA
>Ga0181399_1000432_pt1 | contig 15417 bp, 4 predicted proteins | sample 22SPOviralmetaG_FD_130128 | JGI IMG/M metagenome (GOLD analysis project Ga0181399, IMG submission 130128) | Marine viral communities from the oligotrophic San Pedro Time Series (SPOT) site, San Pedro Channel, CA, USA - 22 SPOT_SRF_2011-05-21 | ecosystem: Environmental > Aquatic > Marine > Strait...
GAAGTTGTGAATGTATTAAGTGCTCCACCAGTGGTTAAACTTCCATCACTCGCAGATCCTAACTTGAGATCTCCACCTGTTCCATAATAGTTGAGTGCAGTAACAATACCAACATTTAAAATTGATGTGTTTAAGGGGTATGCATCTGCTCCACCAGTTGTTCCAATACCAACATTACCACTAGAGTCAATTGAAACTCTAGTAGTGCCTGATGTTAATAACTCAAGCAAGTCTTCATCTGCCCCAGCAGCAGATTCTGCCCTAATAAATGTATCTCCGTCTACGTCCTTTACTCCACCAAGAGACCCCCATGCCTCACCAGCACCGTAACCTTCAAATTGTGAAAGTTGAGTATTATATCTAACCTGACCGAACGTTACTGCAATTCCAGAAACAGTTCTTTGAGCAGTAGTTCCTGATGGAACTTTAATATAACCAGTGCTATCAAAAATTGCTGCACTACTAAACGTAGAAATACCAGATACTGTAAGTGCAACACCAACTGCTAAGATACTTCCGTCAAAAGTTAAATTAACATCATCCTCAATAGTACTTCCGGCACCAACAATAGGAATTCTATTTTCGGTTAATGAAGTAATCTCTACATTATCACTGAATGTAGTAATACCAGTAACAGCAAGACTACCAATACCAGCATTACCTGCTAAATGAAGGTCTCTCCACTCTTGGGAAGATGAACCCAAATTAAACAATGATGTAGTATTGGGGACAATATTAGAATTAACATCTGCCTGGAACTCAACGTTATCGTTGGCATTATCGCCAAGTTGAATTGTACCGGAAGCACCAGCAGCAAATGTAACTACTCCTACAAAGTAAGAGTCGCCAATAACATGTAATTGACCGCCAACTGTTACATTTTTATTAACACCAAGACCACCGTCAAGTTGTACTGAACCAGTATCTGCATTACCTAGTGTGTTCTGAGTGGTATCTGTAAAGTTTGTAGCACCACTAAGAGATGCGGCCCCATTAATACTGAGGGTATTGACAATAGCCTGTCCAGTAACTTGTAAGTCGCCATAGACATACTCAGCAATTGTTCCAGTAGATGCTGGTCCTATAATCTCAAGTGGATATCTTGGATTGGCAGTATTAATACCAACCGAATTACCAGCACTTACTCTAACAGCAAATGCTTTTCCATCTTCTCCACTACTGTCTGCAACTAAAACGTCGCCAAGTGCAGTAGTAATTCCTGAAATTCTTGCATTGGTAACTCCAATACCACCAATTACATGAAATGTATGTTCAGGTATTGAGGTATTGACACCAATTTTGTCATTATCTGGGTTAACAACAAGTAAATTGCCATTAACCTCAAAACCATGTTTAATTACAAAATTCTTATTGATTGCCATTCGGGTTCACTCTCCCCCGTACTACTTTTTAATATTTATACAGGGGAGAGGTTTAATTATTATCTAGTATCATTCCACCACCATGTGCCATTTGGTTCTTGATAAATTCCATTCATAAGATAAAATTTAATGGTGGTATTCCGGTTAGTTGATAACCATCCCAGCAACCCAGCATTATCACCAACATCCCTTAATTGATATGATTCTCCAATTGTCCTTTTTTTCCATTTCTGATCACTCTCATAAATATCCATCAATTTTGAACCTACAACATTCGTATTAAAACAATACCATCCCACCTTGGCATAATCAGCCATCGCATTATCCAACTTATTTTCAATTGAAGTAAAATGAACCGCATCGCTCGGTCTATCGCTACCCAAAAATACTCCACCTAATGATCCTTGAGCGTGGTATGGTGTTCTATCTCCTTTAAAAGGTGGGGTCTCGTCGTGTCCAGGAGTTCCAGGGGGCATCGTTGTTGGTAATGACCAGAAGTCTTGAAAGGTATAACTTGGATTATGTGCGTATCTATCCATTTCATTAGAACCTGTTCTTTTATATCTCCACAGGGGATATACACGATACCTCTTGGGCGCTACAACAACCGGTGGTGGTGGTGCAACATAATACTGACATGAACCATCGTCCAAAGTTGCACCCGGAGTGGGATTTAGGGCACCTGAATCCGTACAACCAAGAATATGAGATTTTTTAACTTTTACTGATGCCTCGTCTTTGGCTTCTACTCCTGCTTTATTATATACCGATGCTTTATAAGTAAATGTTTCTTCGTCTCCATGATTTAAGCTAGAGGAACTTGTATTAACTGTAATACTACTATTCGATGTATACCAAGTAGATGAAAATGTTCCCTCACCGGTAATCTCATTACTGTTGTCATTTCCTGTAATTTCATTTTTCTTTGAAACATTCGTAACTGTCCAACTAACTGTATATGAATTTCCAGCTTCAACAGATATAGGATCACATGTTAGGGTGATAGTTGGTACAGCAGGTGCTAATGATTTTCTTATAGCACCTTCTACAGTAGCTACTGTAGATGTAGTTGAAAAATTATAATCTGTAGCTACTGTTATAATAAATTTTTCTGCATTTTCTGCTAAAAGATCTTCTCTAGGTTTAACATAGATAAACGCAATACTACGATCCATCCTTAACCCATTCACTCTTAAATCTCCGTAACTACCTCTTCCCTGATAATTATCATTACCATTAAATTCTGCAGTAGGGGCAAACGTTTCAACATATCCATCGGTAATATAGTACCGTCCATTCTTAATTCCACCATATCCAGATGGTGCCCTTCCTGGATACTGTCCATTATTCCCGAGTGGATATTCAAACTCATCTTCATCGTCATTAATGTAATCACCTCCACCATCTCCTGGAACTCCAGCAGCTTCAATGATATAATTTAATGTAGTACCAGGTAGGTTAGTAGTTTCAAGTCTAAAGGAATATACCTTTCCTTCGTCTAATGTTGGAAAAACTCCACTAGTGTTTTTGAGAATAGATGGAGTACTATTTGGTCCAGCTGTTTGATCTACACCATTTCCATATTCAGTATTAAATTTGTAAACTGGTCCAATATCATCTATTACACTAAATTCTAGAGCACTACCTTCATACTCATCATCTAGTACATCTCTACTATTTTTACGCTTATATAATCTAATTTCAAAATCTTTATCTCCATCATCAATATAGTCTTTCACAGGTATTATTTCTTGAGATACTTCCCAATATGGAATGAATTTTGTAGCAGTTGAAGTATCGACTGCACCAGAAGTGCTTCCTTCACTAGCAACATATCCTTTAAAGACTAATGTTAGATCGCCCTTACTAATATCAAAATCAGGAATTGTATCCGAAGTACGACTAAGTGTACCGTAAGCAGCAAACGATTCCTCATAGTACTTTTTAACTGCAAAATATATGTTAGCACCAGTTGTTTCTGCCACTGATGGATTGAGATGCCATGCTCTAAAGTTTACGGTTATTTTCTCATCAGATTCTCTATATTGAGGAAGACCATTTTTTTTGGTTTTATTTTCACCAAATGTCATAGCATATACAGTAGGGCTGAAACTAGTATTAACAACATCAAAAGAATGTGTAGAATGAGTACTGGTTCCCGGAGTATTAAGTGCTATAGTACGATTTTCATCTTTATACAGTTTAACCACAAAACTTTCAGTAGGTTCTGTTAGAGTATCTGCTGATGGTGTAATATCAAATGTTTCTTGTCCTACCCTAACAAAACTAGAGTTTAATGAAGTTGGATTAACTGTAATCGACCCTGTAGAATTTTGAAATTCTGTCGAAGCGACATCAGTATTATCAGATTTAAAAATCTTCCAATATAAAACAGAATCAGTTACTATACTATTGGTATCTACTGTTAAAGTAAGAGTTGCCCCCTCTTCAACACTAGTACCACCACTAATGGTTGCTCCTGGAATTATAGAAGTATCATTAATTCTAATATGTTTTTTAGTTCCTGTTGTGCTATCAGCAATTATAGTTCCAGAACCAACGGGGTATTCAATTTGTAGCCCAAAGAATTGACTACCTTCTGTTGAAAAATCTTCTACTGCTTGAATGGTAAATGAACCTGTGCCTTGATTTGATGTGCTGAGTGAACCACTACCATTCCATATAGCATACGCATCAGGATTGTGTAAAGTAAATCTAGAAGTTACTGTTGCAGTTCCTGAAGTAGCAACAAAGTCTGCATTTTGAGATGTTACATTTTTAATATACCACTTGACTGTAGAACCATTTGGTATATCTGTGGTAGCAAAATCAATTTGTCTTGCAGGTTCTCCTTCACTGATAGAATTTTTTGTTCTTGCGTTCAGATTACCACCAGGTCCATCAGCAGTTAAACTAGTAAATGTTGCAACTGGAGGAGTAAGAGAAGTATCTAATGTGGTAATAACACCGTTAAAAGTAGCTACTCTAAATTGATAATTAGAATCCGAATATATATGGAATCTCCAATCTTGATTTCCGCCAATAAAATCAGTCTGTGAGTCTTCAGTTAGATTTATATTAAATGAACCAACCGTTACTCCACCAGAAACGGAAGTTCTAAAACTACCCCTCATCGCAGTAAAGTCATCTTCAGTATACTGACTACCACCACCATTTGGTAGCAATCTAGTTATTTCCCAATAAAATGGTGTGTTTGAAGGGATATCATCTGTTTTAACATTAACATCTAATGAACCACTTTCCAACACAAAATGTTTTGACTGTCCGGTAATAGTGTTGTATGTGATGTCACCGGCATTCCATCCTTTAGACACTACATTAGTAATAGACATCCTAGGATTAGGAGGTGTTACTGGTGGAGGAGGAACAATCTCTGGAAGAGGAACAAATACTGGTTCTGGGACAACATCTTCTTCTACAACAGTAAGATCCGTGTCTGCGGGTCTTTCTATAAATTCTGGAAGAAATCTTGATTGTATTTCTGCTAAACTAATTACAACTTTAGCATTGCCAGTTGAACCACCTAAAAATGAAGAAATTGTATCTTGTCCAGTTCCTTGTAATCCAGAACGAGTTGTTCCAGATGCAAGTATCTCAGCATTACCTTCACTTCTAACAAAAATATCAGTAGTATCATCAGGAATAATATATCCAGAACCACCACCTCCACCATATCTGTCATTGCCTTGTCCACCTGTAGCACCACTACCACCCCATCCTCGATTTATGACAGCACCATTGTTACGACCACCGGTTTTAAGAATATTATATCCTGCTTTAAATCCTCTAGAAATATTTCTTGTATTTGTTACTTCAACTCCACCAGGAGTAATAAACTTTACACTAGAACCTCTGCTTTCACATGGGTCGGGTTGACCACCCTGCTGGAAAAGATTGCCCTTAGAACATCTAATCGTTCTACCACCATTAGGTATTGGTGCTTTAGTATCTGGATCAATTGGATTATTGTTTGAGGCAGAACCAATAACACCTGTTAATGTTAATGGCGTTAATGGTCCTATCTTTTCACCACCAGACCCACCTTGTTCTGCCTTACCCCCTGACATAGAAACACCGCCGCCTGGAGCACCTGGTCCTGATACATTAGCATCTCCACCGCCTCCGACACAGGCAAGTAGTCTACCACCTTTGAAGAGATATGGTGTATTAACATATGAATTTAAACCAGCAATTACATACTCTGTATTTGCTTCCATATTGAGTCTCACATATGAGAACCCACCTTCACCACCAGAATATGAACCAACATCATTTCCTTTTCCACCAAATAGTTTAATATCAACTTCAAGATCTTGATTTGAGTAGAAAGAGTAATATTCAATCTCTCTGACGTCAGTAGAACCAGACCTTTCTATTGTTAGATCACCATTATCCAAATTATTACTACTTAGAATAGCAAAGTTATTATTATGACGAATTCCTTCAATAGTAATAGTATTGTCTCTACCATCAAGAACAATAAAATCTACAGTATTAGTATATACGGTATTTGAGAATGAAGTTCTGGCAAGAGTTCGTGTTGCAAAAGAAGTGTCTATAGCACTTATTTGGCATAGTATTCTTTTAGAAAGCGCATAATCTGCACTAATTATCAGATTTGAGGTATATCCAGATTCTTTATAAGGAGTATATGGATGAGCACCCCTGATACTATATTTTATCCCATATGAGGGAAATGTAATTGTTTCTACTAAAGTGTCAAACGGTTGTTCCGTTTTAATAGTCATGGTGATACTACCCTCACCACCATTCAAACTAGATTCAACTAAATCCAATTCATCAGAACTATACTGACTTGCGCCACCTTCTCCACCGGTTGCGCTAACCGAAATTATATCTGCAGCAGGAGTTGTAAATCTAATGATTGCTTTTCCTACAATTTCACCATCATCTAATTTTACAGTTTGTGGTGAAATATCAAATGTTCCGTCACTAACAGAGATAATAAAATCTCTGAAATCATTTTCATTTCCTGTTTGAATATTCTCACCACCACCATCTAAATTAAATCCAATACTTCTACCAGCAATAATATCACCTTGATTTGCATCTTGAGTAAAGTCTTGAAGAATTCTTAAGGAATCTGAGGTTCTACCATCTTCAAAACTACTATAAACATCATAAGTCTTATTAGTTAATAGAGATACTGTTTGTGTTTCTGGAGAATCTCGGTTAAATGTTACAACTTGTCCCCTAGATGGTTCAATGTCAGGATTAAACCCATACCAAGGAACTTCTACAAACTCAATATAAGAACTGCCCATTTTACTTCTGCTAGCAGTTTGAGTTACCTTAAAGGTAAGGTCAACGTTTACTGCGGGAATCGGGTCTTTTCCTACATTACCGCCAGTGGTTGGTGCAATTGCTCCACCGCCGCCGCCGCCTCCTCCACTACCGTCACCGATAGTTTTGTCTGTACCATTAGCACCATCATATGCAATAATACTACCAGATGATGGATTGGTAATCCTATAAACATCAAAAGAATTTACATAACCACCATCAGGATTACCATCGATATCTTTTCTTACACATACTGTATCTACATTACTCTCAACGTTACACCAACCAAGTTGAGAATCTCTATATGTCTGAAGAAAATAAGACTGACTACCACCATTAACATATAGTCTATTATCTGCAGTTTTTAAAAGTTTAGTAGTAAATTTTGGATCCGCACCTACAACAACAACTCCATTCCAAATTACAACTACTCTATAATCGTCTGTTGTGTTGGGACTCGAAAGGGGAGAAGACGATTTAATATAAAAACCATAATCAATCTTATCTTGTGGATTTGAACCAGTTCCAGCAATAGGATTATAATTTACTACCGTTGCTTGTTTAGTTTCTGTTAATGCACCACCTTGCGAATTCTGAATCCACTCATTTGCATTTACTCCACCAAATCCAGATGCGTCTTTAGATCCGCCACCACCACCACCGCCACCGCCAGCGATAGCTAACCATTTTGGTTCTCCACTTTTGATAATAAAAGAAGACGCTCCTCCACCACCGCCAGTACCAGATATTCCTCCTGGACCAGAGTTACCTCCTTTTCCGCCGTTTGCAGAATCATTTCTATTAGAAGTGGCGGCGGTATCTAAATCAAACGAGTATCCTCCAGAACCACCATTAGCAGATGTTCCAGTTGTTCCATCACTACCTTTTGTTCCAGCAGCAAGTATATATTCAGTAGGTCCTGAGTTATTAATATAAAAAAGTTCAGAAGAACTGAATTTAAATTCTCCAGTTTTTCCTCTACCACCAGAACCACCAGAAGAAGAAATATCTTCATCGCCCCCAGCACCACCAGCACCACCTGATATACTAAAAGTTACATCTACTGCTTCTGTTGGAATACCAACTCTTTTAGATTGTCCAGCAGTAACAGACTCTGTAAGAATTGTTGTTTGAATTTCATTTATTACTTCTTCAAAACTTTTACTAGTAGTAATTGTTTCCTCATAATCTCCATCAACAAGTCGTATATCCGCAACTGCACCAACATTTTCTTTATTCTTTTCCCACCATTGAAATTCTAATCTATAATCATCCCAAGGAAATCTAGTATCGGATAAACTTGCCTTCGTGAAAGTTGTTCCGCTGTCAGGATTAAGAAATGTAGTAGTAGTAACAGGTGGTGTATCAATTATAATAAACGGTCTTACATTAAGAGTAACTTCATCACTCTTAAGAATGTCATTAACTGCATTACCAGTGTCAAACTCTCCATTTACTGGAGTAGGAATATAATCAAGGTCACAATAGTAACGATTTAAATGATTTGTTGGAGATAATGTATTAGCAACAGTTAATGTGTTTGTGGTAACACCATTATAAATGTCATCATTTGTAAGTTTAATAGTCTCACCACTAATTTCATTAATCTCATACCACTGATATGAAATATATCCTTGAGGTTTAGGGTTGAGTACAGTTGCTCTATTAGGAACACCAGGGGTTTGGTTATCTAAACTAGCATCTGTCGGGGCAACAGCATCTGCTTCTAATACATCAATATCACCAATTTCTGCCTCATCACCAGTTAGATAATATATTGAGGCAGCAAGAGTAAACGTTCCAGTTTGATTATGTTCGGTTATAGTTGATGTTGGTTGGGTATCAATTCGTATATAAGGACCGTTAACATCAAGTGATGTGTATATATCTCTGCTTATTCTACTCATCCGAAGTTCTGACCCCCAATGATACCATATAACCCTGAAGTATTTAGACTAGACACATCAAACGATTTGAACGAATATATGTCAATAGCATTAGCGAATTGTGACATAACTGGAACAACTTGACCTGGCCATTTTACTGAAACTCTATCCACATCAGCAAAGGGAGTAATACGAACATCATCAATATCAACAGTATAGAATGCTCCAGACGGTTGAGTGAACTTAATCGTAAACGACATCGCACTTGCATCCGAAGGTGGATTTATCAAATTTATTTGAGTTATCGCTTGAGATAAAGTAACTTCAAAATTCTGACCTGTAGAAATATCTAAGGTCAAAACACCAGCACTCTGAGTAACACTGTTATTAATCTCAGAGAAACTTCTTAGGTAAGTGTGAGAATCTGATGTAGTAATACCAGAAATGAATACATTATTGCATGTTGCAAGTCCGGTCACATTTGAGTTTGTAAATGTTGCTCCGGCACCAACAATATAACCACCGCCAACATTATCGATATGATACGGTCCCGAAAGCGTTGAAACTCCTATGACTTCTAAATTTGTTTCAACATTCAAACTACCGGTGATACGAGTATCATCATGAACATGAAGACTTGTTCCCGCAAGACCAGCAATTGCAGAACCAACAGTTAGTGAATATCCAAGTAAGAAATCAGAAGCAGCACCACCAGATGGGATAGAAGTGCCGATACCAACCGAACCGTTTAGAACATCCTCATATGCAAGGTTATCCCCCTGTCTAATCCAACCAGTTTGGTCTGCATTAAGATTAACTAGGTTTGAACCATCGCCATAGTAGAAGAGAGTTTGTCCAGCACCTACAGAGAATACAGATACACCAATTCCAGCAAATTCACCTTCAGTAATAGAATGAATTCCAACTCCAGTTATATTAGAAACTGTTCCGCCAATATTAGTTGGACCCGAAATTACACTAAATTGTCCAGTAACAGTTAATCCTGCTCCAATTACAAAGTCTTCATCGAAGAATACAGGACCTCCAGTTACATTCAGAGCAAATCCATTTGCTGTAGTTCCAATACCAAGATGTCCATCATCATCAACAGAGAATTGATTTATGTCACCTAAAATCTGAAGTCTATTTTCTCCAGCAGTTGTAGTTTTAATACCAATTCTTTCAAAAAGATCTTCTTTAGTGTCTCTTGAAAGAGATACAGTACCAAATGATCTCCACTGGTTACTTAAAGTATAAATCCAACCAGCATTTCCACCATCAACAGGGTTTGCATTAAATACCAAATCTCCAGGGTTACCAGAGAGCGATGGAGTGCCAAGTCCTACAGTATACTTTCTAGATACGGAAGCATCGCCTTGTAAGAATAGGTTATTTGATTCTACACCCTTATCAGACCTTACTGTAAGTTTATTGGAAACAATAACAGGTCCATTAAATTCAGAAATTGCTTCTTTATTTAATCCACCATCAATCTTGATAGAGCGGGAAAGATTAGCCTCAACACCAGTAAGAACATTAATACTTCTCAGTGCTAAGATGTCTTCACCCTCAACTGTTTCTACTGGAGTATCGAAGATTTCTTCACGACCAGTAATTGTGCTGAGTTTTCTATTACCAGAGTATGAAATACCTTTGTCATTCATACCTGTGTAGAAGTTGATACCACCCGATCTCTTTGTAGATTGTGAAATCAATTCTTCTTCAGAAGTAATTTCTCTATCTTGCTTATCTGGGAAAGCAGTTGAGTAGTTACCGGGACCATAACCAACATATTCAAAGGTATGACCAGAAGCACGAATAATAGAGTGTCTTCTAAATTCTACAGGTAAGACGTTAATTCTCTTAATTGTAGAGTATAGTGGGTGTTTTGCTGCTTTTGTTCCCAACACTCCACGGAAAACAGTAATATTGTCATTATCTTGAAGTGCATTTGTATTAGAAGCACCACTTAAACTACTGGTAGCAGTTGTGGTTCTAACTCTCACAATTTCATCATCAATTTGGAAGTAATCACCAATGTTGATATCATATTGTGATGCTCCTGCAATTCTAATAGTAGGAGATGTTAATGTGTCAATAGCAACGGAAATCGTTGCAGTAATACCTGCATAACTTTCAACTTGTCTTCCACCAAAGTTTTCATTATCAGAAGTAATTACACCTCTGTTTGCAGCAAAACCTTCTGGATATGCAATCTGAGTTCCAGTTGCAGTCGGTGCAATAGTTCCAATGCCAACATTTAGTGTAAATCCATATATTGGTTGGGTTAGATCGTCAGTAATCTCTATAATACTAAAATTACCATTATACAAAGATTGATTTGCACCATCCATTCTAATTTTTTGTCCTACCGAGAACCCATGTGGTCCACTAGAAACTACGGTAGCAATACCAGATGTACTATCATAAACATAAGAACTAACATTCGCAAAATATCCAGTATATTGGTATTGGGAATTTGTAAGTAATGTTGGATCTAAACCTGCAGGTGCTGTTACTAGATTTAAAATAGTAGAAGCAGATCCTACTTCAATTTTATTAGTTTGTCCGGTTGCAATTCCCGAAATTCTATACAGATCATTATACCCCTGAAGACTATCAGAAGAAATACCTGTAATCTTTATAACTTCATTATTACATTGTTTAATACTTTGAACCTCAAGAACTGCCGAAGTGTGATTAGCAATTGTACCAATTCCACTAACAGAAATTGTATTGCCAATACCATAAGCAGAACCACCATCCATGATTCTAACTTCTGTGATACTTCCTGCAGCACCAACAATAACTTTTGCAGTTGCAAAATTACCAACAATTTTACTACTATCAGCATTAGTTAGTTTTGCATTATAAAATATTTCATCTGTTGCAGAACCAGTACCATAATTAGTACCACCATCTATAATAGAAACTTTCAAAATGCCATTTAGTCCATGATCAACTGAAGTTGTAATGGTATGTGCAATTCCAGTTGAGGATGATACAATATTTTCAATATTATTACCAATACTAGAGTCTCTTGAATATCCTTCAAATGATTTTCTAGTAATACTATGTCTCTTATCTGAGATATCAACCTGACCCATCAATGATGAGCGAACATGTGACTGTGCTGGTGCAGGGTCAGAAACGGGATCATCTCTTCTTAACTGTGGGAAGAGTGATTTAACAGGTTGAGAAAACTTTTGTCTTGTAAACGGAGCAACAGTTGGTTTAATAGCGGCATCAAGTAAAGTTAAGTAATAAACACCATCTTGTTCTGCTCTTAAATATTTTTGTCTCTCAGCAATTCTATATGTAAAGTAAATACCCCCATCAAAATCTCTTCTGCAGAAACTTGGAAGGTTGATATCTCTTTGATGTATGTTGTTTTGGAATGTACCAGGATTTTTAACAAGATCAACAGTAAATGATTTGGCACTACTAATTCCGGTAACGGCAAAGGAACCATTAAATCCAACATTATAAGATCCATTAAGATTATTTAAACTCTTAATTTTAGTAATATCAACAATATTTCCAATTTGTAGTTTGTGAGGAACTTCAGTCTGGAATGTTGCATTAAAGTTAAGAGCATCCCATTTACCTTCACTAATAAATCGCATATTTCTATGGTCATTACTATTACCTAAACTACCTGAACCAAAGAAAGTATTAACTTCAGATTGAGTTACACTAGAACCACAAGTGTCTTGTAAGATAAATCCTTCAACAGGAGGTCTTGATACTCCAACACTATTTTTAGGAATTACATAACGAACATGATATAGTTTATCAAAACTACTTCTTTCATCGCGTTTTCTATCAAAGAATGTTCTTGGAGTAGCATTTCCTAATGCAGTTGAACCAAGACTAACAATTGCAGGGAAAATTGTGTTTTCTGCCGCATCTTCGGATACATTTATATACCAATGATTATTAAAAGTATCATATTGTATAGGATGTCCAAACTCACCAGGAACTTTATCACTTACTCTACTAGTAATACGTAGTTCCCCACCTTTTGAATTAATATTAATAGGAATATCATTTATAGCATCGGTTAAACTTTGAGCAAGTTTAATATTGTATGGTCTAGATGATGGAATATCAGTAGATTCTGTAACAACATAATAAATTGTATCTGGAACTAAACCATCTGGAAGTTGACCAGTACTAGAAAGAACTCTTACACTCTCACCATTAAAGAAGTTATGATTTTCTTCTAAACTGATTACATTAGTAATATTACCAACACTAGATGAACCAATTTGGTTTATTCCCGAACTGTTTCTAGAAACTTTAAATATCTTTTCTCCACTATCAGTTCTTGCTGCTCCAACAGGAGAAGGCATTGTAATCTTAGCACTATATTGTTCTAAAGAACCATTAATAGATGCAAGGAAATTTAATTGATCGTTGGTTTTGGCACCAATTCTATACCCTTCAATAATATTTTCGGGAAGGACATCGGGGTTCGTCTCATTATATAAGAATAAGTGACTTGTAGTTCCAACACCAACACTACTATAAGCTGGTGGTAAAGTTTTTAAGACATCAATAGAAGTAAATTCGATTGAGTTTTCTTCAATTGGAAGTTCTTCGGGAGGAAGAACGTGTGTAATATATCCCTGGTCATCCTGAGTGAATGCTTCAGCTCTATAACCATCGGAAGCAAGTGCTACAGCACCAAAGTTGGAGTTTGAGTTGGTTAGAGAAATGTCTCCACCACTCTCAGCAACAAATTGTTCAGCATAACCAATAGCAAAACAGGAAACAACCTGAATAATTGATTTGTTTGAACATTTAATATGTACGTTTCTCCATTCTGGTTTATATCTTGCTCTGGAGTTATTACTTATAGTCGAATTTCCAGCACTAGTAGAATCATCATAGTTACCAGTTGACGGAGTATCTTCATTAAAGAGTACAAATGCATTATCATCTTTCTGAAGACCAATTCCAGTAAACTGTGCAACAACCATTGAACGGAATCCAGTTGCCTTAGAACCGTCAGCGTGCATACCGTTCATACCAAAAACAGATCTCAGAGAGACGTTAAAGATATATGGTGATGCTGAAGTTACAGTATCGGAACTTAGAGTTAAAGTTGCACCAGATACATTTGGTAATGGATTTGATGGTATAGTATTTCCTTTAAATGTAATTTCTGTATCATTTGTTTTTTGGAATACCACATATTGACCATCATACCCAGGAGCAGTAATATTTTCAATTCTAAATGGAGTATCTACTTCAAGATTGTCAAGTTTTTCTGAAGTTTGAACCGTAATTGTTGAAGTGGAGAGAACACCATCACCTGCTTTGATGCTGCTGATACCTACAGATTCTCCAATAGAACCAACAATACGATATTCATCAATCTTTTTCTCAATATCAATAGCATCTGGATATTCTGGAGAAATAGTTCTTCCAGACTGTTCTCCATAAACTAAACTGACTTTTTCATAATACATATCCAAGTCAGTTCTAGTGCTAGAAAATGTCTGGAAATCATCGTTAATATCTACTGGATTAACACCATCTGCATACTCAAAGCAAGTCAGTTTATGGTGCGAATAATTTGGAACAAATGTGTTTGTAGTATAGTCTTTAAATACTGGTACATTTGGATTTGCATCAAAGATACTGAACTGCCAAAAATACCCTGCACCAGTAATTCTAAACAATGCAGTGCGTTCAATATTGTCATTAAATGGATCTGGTACATATCTTGGTCTAATCTTTGTCTTACGGAGGTCTAGACCAACAATAGATGTACCCCTAGGTACAATAACTCCACCATAAATGCTATTCAACTTATAAAGTTCATTACTGACACTGTTTACATCAAAATTTGACGTTAAATCAAAGTCAGACAGGTCATTTGTAACTGTTCCGGTTCTTAATCTAAAATTATTTGCGCCATCAGGAATAAAACCAGGTCTATTATCTACAACATGATCACCAGGATAGATTAAAATTGTGGTTTTTCCAAACCTATCATTATTCAATCCTCTCTGGTAGGAGAATCTTGCTGCCTCTACTAAGGCACGTTGAATTGTTTTGAACGGGCGTGTTAAAGAATTACCCTGATTCTCAATGCTATCCGTAGAATCCAAATCATTTGGATTTACATAAAGAATCGTTCCTCTGGAAGACTTTAGAAAATTATCTAATCTGGAAAGACCCATCTTATTCGCAACTATAGTTCTTGTTATGGATTATTTAGCATAAAAAAAGGGGCAACCACTTTCGTAGTTACCCAGATTAGCACGCAATTTGCGACTTCCTTCACACTATATTATTATACTATTTTTTTATCTTTATTGTCAAGTATATATTCTACAGTAGTAGCAACATCATCCATTGCATCTCTTAAAAAAGGTTGTTGCCCTGAATGCTGTTCTAATTTGGTAACACCATTTTTAAATTCTTCAGATAATGTCCATCTCCAATTTTGCATACTTTTAGAATACCAAAGGTTAATCTTCATAAGTTTCAATCTACGGGCAATAATTCAGGGTTTTCTAATTCTAGGTCAAACATCATAGGATGACATTCTTCTGCCATCAAATACATTGATGATCTATACATTTCTTCAATAGACCATTTTTTACCTTTATTTGCGGTTTCTAAAATTTCTGGTTGATACTTGGCAATTTCTGGCAATTCGTCAAAAGTGAAAGGAATGTTCTGAATCAAATATACTAGAATTAAGCAAGAACCATTTTCACCGCCATACCAAGCATAAGTTGTGTCTATCCGGTATTTCATGGGATTACCGCATACCCTCGTTCATATTTATAGTGCGAGTAGGGAGA
>Ga0181399_1000433_pt1 | contig 15402 bp, 18 predicted proteins | sample 22SPOviralmetaG_FD_130128 | JGI IMG/M metagenome (GOLD analysis project Ga0181399, IMG submission 130128) | Marine viral communities from the oligotrophic San Pedro Time Series (SPOT) site, San Pedro Channel, CA, USA - 22 SPOT_SRF_2011-05-21 | ecosystem: Environmental > Aquatic > Marine > Strait...
CTACTTCTATCATTGGACCATCAACTAGATTTTGAAAACCTGAATTAGATAATCTTTTATCATCTACATAGAAACCTGATACACCTTCAAAATCAGCAACTGCCAGATTGTGTGTGATTACATTGTTATGTTTTTGTTTAATCTTTTCTAGTTGTTCATACACAGGTGGTACTGCTTCAAAACATATGACGTTTTTAGAGTGTTGCGCAAAGTGACTAGCATACATACCAGTTGCCGCACCTACGTCAATTGTATTTTTAAATTTATTTAAATAGGGTGTTGTTTGACCTAACATAAAATCTTTTAAATGTAAGTCTAATATGTGTTGTTTAAATACTCTTTTCTTTAATACGTTATCACTTAATTTCATTTCATTAATATTTGTAAAGCAATTCTAGTTCCTGTTTTACAAATCCCTCCTCTATGCATACCAGCAGGATCAAAGACACATAGATTGCCTTTATCACTAGTAAATATTTTTTCTTGTTCTAATATTCTTTCTTGTTCTTCTGTACCGTCTAATAATAATCTACCAAAGTTGTGTGATATTCTTAATTGTTTTGGTAATTGAAAAACAACTGCTCTTGTTTCTGGTGTATAACAATAACTACCTGTCGTTATAGCTCTACCAAATATGTTTTGTAAATCATCATAAACCCATCTATGAGATTTTTCTACATAACTAAATGGACCATCATTCTCTGTTATATCATTTAAATACAACATCGCTTTTATTACATCTTCTTTTGGGTCTATATGTAAGTTAGTTGTTTTAGTTACTGTTTTACAATCATATAAAAATTGTTTCCAGTTTTGATCTGTTGGTGTAGCAATATGTAAAACTACGTTAGCAACTTTTAATCTTCTATTACTTTTATTGTATTTACTTACTGCATCTATAATACCACAGTTATTAAACATATTATGCAAATACTTTTTAAATGTATCATCTAATTGTTTCGACCTATCAAATTGTCCTGGAGGTGGTGACCAATCAGGTTTAGATAATAGTTCATCAATATGGCTTTGACAGTAACTTTTTAAATCTTTAGTATCAAAATTTAAATATGATATTCCCTTTTCGTATAAATCTTCGTATATTTTATTTGATGGTATATTACTTTCTATTCTAGTATTTTTAAAAGCAGAATAGAATTTAAACATCTTATTTAATCTATCAAATAATTTAGCGTCAGGTGATTTCATATACCATTTATAACCTTGTTCAAACATATTTAAATCGTTATTATGAATTGCTTTTTTCATCATAGATACATACTCTACTTTACCATCACCAATGTATCTTTTTTCATTTGACACATCTGGAAAATCAGCAATATCAGGAAACACAAAACCGTGATCGTATATAGGATTATCAAAACGCATGGTAATCAAACCTCATACATAGTTGTTTTTCTGCTTTAGTTATTAATCTTTTACATTGGTCATAAGTCATACTATCTAATACTGTAACTGGTTTATTAGTAGATTTATTATTAGCGCCGTGTATATAAATGTTCTCTCTTATTCTTTTCTCATCAAAATCTTCATTGTTTGCTTTTAATATGTCTATCAAACTATCTGGTAAGTTTTCCATCTTACCTATCATAGGGTCTTTATACTTACCAAGATAATGCATATAGTAATGCCATACCATATTTTCTTTCTTTAGTATATTTTCAACAAAGGTATTGTAATCTTTTGATTGACATTCAGATTCTAAAAGAATATAATCTTGCCAGTTCCAAGCCTCGCCGTGTTTTTTCTTCTTACTTCTATGTGTCCAAAGACTATGAATAAATGTAGCAGGGTGTCTTACGAAACCAAATACTTTTAAATCTGTATCAGGTGTAGCGTGACTATCGTAAATATCATCACCAACAACCTCTGCACCAGAAACATATCTCTTTAGCATTTGTTTTATAGTTCTACCACCACACTTTGGCACGTGGATAAACATAGAATTTTTAAGTTTAATTGCCATTTGTAAATACTAGTCCTGCTTTTAAAAAGAAGTTTTTATTATCACCATATTCGTAGCCTTCTTTTGGATTCATTTTAGATATAGATTTAAATTGTGTTGTTAAAGTAGCATCGTATTTTAAACCATAGTTTTTAAATACATCTACCCAATAACTTTCTTCTCTACAATTTACGTGATGATGACCAGGCCAACCTGGAGGTGCCGCTGTGACCACGGCAAGTTTACCTAACTTAAATAAAGGCATATAGTTTGGTATGTATTTTTCTTCTACGTGCTCTAAAAATTCTACACACCATACTAGATCAAAAGTTTTATCTATGGTTGCCTCACCCTCAGCAAAATCGTGTAGTAAAGTATTCTCTGGTAGTTCAATAGATGGGTCACCATCAACTCCAAACCATTTGATTTTTAATTCATCTGCTATCTTTTTAATACCACCTGTACCACAACCTATATCTAACATAGAATTAATATTGTGATTCTTTTTTAAATGTTCTAATAAAGGTCTATCTAAATTTGTTCTATTTAAGTGGCCACCTAAATGACTAGGTTTTAGACTATAATCTTCAATTACTTTTTCTTTCATACTAATAACCTTTCGTGTACTACACCACTATTTATTTCTGACATTTTCCATTGTGTGTATGAACAATCATACAACCACTGCGTTCTATCAAATTGTGGTAACTCTTTGTGTTTTAATATTTCTAATGTATGATAACTTACAGGCCATGCATGTGATGTTTTAGATAATGCGATACTTGGTATACCCTCACAAACAGCCTCTGTCAAACTATTACTTGAATATGAGATTGCAACTCTGGCGTTTTTAAAATCTTTGTATATGTCTTCGCCACCATTGGTCACATTAAAGTTATTTAAGTTCTCACTAAAGAATACTTTGTTTTTAACTTTAATATCTTTTAGTGTATCTTTATTAAATCTAAATGTAAAACGAGGGTGTGGTCTTATCATTATATCCTCATCTGTATATTTTGATATTTCATTTATAGTATTGATAATAAAGTTTTCATAGTCACCTGGTTTTTTCACTAAATCATTTAGACTTGTATCTATAGGATTTTGTGTAAGTATTAATATGTAGTCACCTTTTTTCTTCCATGGTTTTATTTCTATGTCTTGTTCTTTTTGTATTTGTTGCCATCTATCATATGGTGAGTTTTTATTTTTAAATATACCATCACTGTAAGTATAATGATTTAAACCAACTCTAAAATAATAATCATCTGGTTTTTCTATGTCTAAATTTTTTCTAAAGGTTGCTTGTTCTATTACAATTCTAGGTTTGTTTTGGTCTAATATAAATTGATACTTCTCTGCATTCTTCTTTTTCATTATACCTAATACATTTGTTTGTATATAAGCATCTGCCTTATGATTATGTCTTTCTGGATATTCTATTAATTTAAAATCTTCGTGTTTAGGAAATATAAACATCGCCTCTGTACTAAATGCACCTTTTATACCTATGATGTTCATTCTATCTCCATACGATATTGTTTAAACTTTTCCCAATAGTGTCCATCTTCAACTTCTTTTAAACTCCAATGTGAATTTACATAGTAAGTCATAAACATTTCTCTATTAGGTATCTTTGGATTTTCTATTTGTCCTAAATCACCAGAACCATACATTCTAAAAAAACAAGCTGGGTGAGTAACAAATACAGGAACACCTTCCATTAAAGCGACAGCGCCAGATGTACTTGTAAATACAACACACGCCCAAGCGTTTTTTAAATCATCTAACAAATTTGTTTTTTCAATAGATGTGTGTTCTACATTATTAATATTAGTTAGTATCCATTCTAAATTCTTTTGATCTTCTTTTAACTTTTCTGTCATAACAAAATGTTTATGTGATCTAATTACAATTTTTCTATCTGTGTGTAATCTTAATCTTTGTATAACTTCTCTTGCCCATTCATAACAACCTGTACCAAAAGATGAGAAACCACCACTACCTCTATTTAAACATAATAATATATGATCGCCTGTTCTTCGCCAGTCTTTAATTTGTAAACCTAAATCTTTTTTAACTTGATCTGTTCTTTTAAAAGAAGTTTCATTTACTGGTAAGAAATCTGCTTCGTGTGAGTGTATTGATCTATATGGGTATCTACGATATACATTTTGTATATCTTTTTCTTTTTCATAGTAACCTAAAACATTACTATCTAAAAAGAATATTTGTTTATCTGTTTTTTTATCTACAACTTCTTGTCTTAAAATATGAGTTTTAGAATTTATATCATCTGATTTGTATGCAAAGATATAACTATAATCTGATGGTTTAAAAATATTATCTTCTACGTAATTAACTTTTACACCGTGTTTCTCAGCGCCTTTACCAAATGATAATAACTTATCAACCTTTGTTCCACTAGTTGTTTTTAAATAAATGTTTAATGTTTTCATTCCAAATCAATTTTATTAGAGTCTTCATACATATCAAACCATTCTTTTGAATAGTCACTATCTTTATATTTTTTAAAATATGGTCCACCATTTGTAAAGTGTACTAACTTTGCACTATGATTATATTGATACTCACTTACTAAATGATTCCACTCCACATCAATATTACCAATTAGTTCTTCACTTTCTAACCATTTAAATTGATGTAGTTGTAATCCAGTGGCACTATTTACATAATCAGGTGTAAGTGATCTACACATAGCATTATTAAAAATCATCATACTAGACCAGTTCTTTTTAGGATATGGTGTTTGTGGTTGATTCATAAACTTGATTGTACTATTAGGTGTATAGTCGTGTTGTACACATTGAACAGCATACTTTGTAGTTCTTTGTCGCCATAATAATGATATATCAGCACGAGCCAACATATCACAGTCCATAAAGATAGCATGACCTGAATAGTTACAAAGATATGGTACAAGAAATCTACTAAACGCAAATTCTGTTGATTGTATTTTTACTCTTTCTCTAACAAATATATCTTTAATATTTTGTAATCGTATTGGTGTAATTGAAATAGGTTGTGTTGAGTGTTTTAATAAACTATGACTCAATGTACTAAACCCTACTTTTTCGTTGTCATCATATCCTATAAAAATTCTAATCATCTATGTGGTCCTAAGTTTCCATATTTGTCTTGTATATCTTGTTTAATTAAATAAGCCCACATATCAGCATCAAAATGTGTGACTATAAAATCTGGATTATTAGGAGCTTCAAATATTTTGTCTGTGTCTTCAAATCTACTAACTTTTTTTGTATCCATCCAAATTGTATAATCAGCATTAAATTCTTTTCTTGTATATTCTGTTGGACAAATGAAATCAGCAATTACATTTCTATTTTCACTCTTTGCTTTTTGAGCAAGTATTTTCATTCTTATTGCTTGTTTTAATCTACCTTGTTCTGAAAAATCCCAATCGTTTACTTCTTCTCTAATCTTATCAGCATTTAACCACACCGCATTAAACATTGGTGTTAATACTTTTGCCAAAGATGTTTTACCTGAACCTGATAGACCCATTATCAATATAATCATACTTCTTTTCCTGCTAACATCACTCTTGCATTGGGGAATCTACTTTCAACAATTTGTTTTGCCTCTGATAACGTTCTTCCTTCTTCAGCAACTTTCATTGGACCTTTATTGGGTAGTGTTACCCAAAAATAATACTTTATCATATTTTTGCCTCTGGACTTTTACCTGTTAGTTTTCTTTTACCTTTTGTATGGTCGTAAACTGTTCCTAATATTGATCTTGCCTGTACGTGTCCAGGTCTATTGTCACCTATATTATTATTTTTTACTTTCATATCTTGTTCAAAAACTTTTCTAACGTAATCCCAAACATAACTGTCGTGGTATTCACTTAAACTATATATCTCATCATAATCATACATCTTTTTCATATAACGAGCATAGTTTCTAGTTTGATTATGTTGCATATTAAAATACAAGAAACCACATTCACTATAATTACTTCCTCGACCAAGGTATGACATCATACAATCGTCTTTGTGAATATGTTTTTTAATCCAATCTATGTCTATTGATTTATAGAATACACTATCAGCATCAATACAAATTAAACCATCTACATCTTTTGAACAATTATCTATGGCGTGTGTATAAGCATAAACTTTATATGAAAATCTTACACCATCTTTCTTAAATGATTCTACTTCTCTATGATTATTTCTTTCTATGAATTTTTTGAGATCAGGTATCTTATCAAACATATCATCATCTTCATTATAAACAATTAAATCAAACGGCCAATTATAAGTGGATTGAAATCTGTGAGCGTATTTTTTAAATAACTTATTATTCCAACTAGTGACTACTTGAATTTTCATAACCAACTTTCGCAATGTAAAAACTATCAACAATATCTGATACAGGATTACCTATCTTCTCTACATCAAACATCTTTTTTAAATCTGTATTTGTTTCTTTTGAAAATGATTCATACATCAAATCCTTATCGGCGTTACCCTTACCAGTTGCGCCTTTTTTAACTACACTTGGAACAATCGTATCATAATCAATATTCATTTCTTGTAATCTATATTTAAGTATACCACAATTCTCAGCTATTTGAAATACTGCTTGTCCTTTTGATCCAAAAGAATAACCTTCTATGAATACTTTTTGTGATGTATGGATTGTTTCTTTGATTGTGTCGAATGCCCAATCAGATATTTGACTAAATCTATGTATAGGGGTATTGTATTCTTGGTGTTCAAAACCAAAGATATTTTTTGACATTGGTCCTATATATTTTTTCTTATTAGTTAAATAATAAAACTGACTATTTTCAAATATAAAATCTTTAGTTACACAAATGGCAGGACTTGTTAAACTATAATCAATTCCAATTATCGTCTTCGGATTCGTTTGTCCAGATTGTATCTTCTTCATCTTCTAGTTCCTCTACTTCGTGTCCACAGAAAGGGCAAGTCAATGGTTCTAAATCCTGAACCTCAATGTCCCATTCTACAGTATATTTAGTTTCGCAACTAGAACAAGTTTTTTGTCTTTTCTCAATCATTATAATTTAAACTTTTTAAACTGATCTTTTTTAACATCTTGTTTGATACCACCAATCACATAACTTTCGATTTCTGTTTCTTGTGGTGCGTTTTGTGTTGATCTGCTATTTAACCAATGGTCAACCCAAGGTAAAGGGTTTGTCTTTTGGTCGTAAACAGGTTTTAATCCAATTGCTTTCATTCTTCTATTCGCCATATATTCTACAAATTGATGTAATAGTTTTTCTGATAAACCAATCATTGAACCTTGAGAGAACAAATAAGTCGCCCATCTCTTTTCTTCTTGTACAGCTTCATCATACATTTTATATACATCATCTTCAGTATCTTTAATTACTTTGTTCATTACTTTATCATTTTCTACATCTCTAAAGTTGTTTATAATTCTTTGAGATACTGCCAAGTGTTGGCTTTCATCTCTTGCGATAAATGATATAATCTTTGCTGAACCTTCTAATAGTTTTAGTTCACCAAACGCAAAACTACAAGCAAAAGATACATAAAATCTTAAACCTTCTAATATGTTTACAGTCACTAATGCTTTCCATAATTTCTTTTTTAAATCATATTCGTCAACTTTAGTTTTATCTAAATGCCATTTATGACCTGTTTCAATTAAATCATCATAACATTGTGTTACTGATTGAGCTCTCTTTTCTATCTTCTCGTCTTTGATAATAGTATCAAATACATCACTCGGATTAGAGTATAAGTTCTTAATGATGTATGTATAACTTCTACTATGAATAGTTTCCATAAAGTCCCAAGTTACAATACAACCTTCTAGTTCTGGTAATGATACAAATGGTAAGAATGCCAAACAAGGACCACGACCTTGTACACTATCTAACATTGTTTGATACTTTAGATTAGATGTAAAGATTGCCTTTTGTTCTGGTCTTAAATCTGCATAGTCGTTTCTATCTTTTTGTAACGATACTTCTTCTGGTCTCCAAAAATAACCTAATTGTTGTTGTGTTAACTTGTCAAAAATAGGATACCTCATTGTATCATATCTTTGTACAGCTAAGTCTTCACCAAAAAACATAGGTTGTTTTAAGAAACTGACATCTTTACTTTTATTAAAAACTGATCTACTCATTGCGTTTTATTTATTACTTTCTTATATTGTACAAGAATCACAGTTCTCTGGATCCTCGTCTTGTTCTATTGGTTTATCTTCAGGTACATTATCATTAAAGCCTACTGGGTGTGATGGCTCATCTATATCTTTCTTCGCATCATATGTATTTTGATAGTATGAAGTCTTCCAACCTAATCTATAAGTTGTCAATAAGTCTTGTGCCATTTGTGATATTGGCACTTGGTTATCTTCAAAGTGTTCAGGATTGTATGACCAGTTACCTGATATTGCTTGGTCAAAATACTTCTGCATTACACTTACGATATTTATATAACCTTCATTTGATTTCATATCCCATAATAGTGTATAATTGTTTTTTAATTTCTTATATTCTGGTACAACTTGTTTAAGTGGACCTTTTTTAGATTTCTTAACACTTAAATAATCTCTAGGTGGTTCAATACCGTTAGTAGCATTTGAAACCACACTAGAGGATTCAGATGGCATTTGAGCAGAGAGTGTGCTATGTCTTAATCCGTGCTCTTTGATTTCTTTCCTTAACCACTCCCAATCATAAGTTAGATTTCTGGTTACAACCTCGTCTACCTCTTTCTTGTAAGTGTCTATTGGTAAGATACCATCTGAATATTTTGTTCTATCAAAGTATTCACACTTGCCTTTTTCTCTTGCAAGATTGTTACTCGCCTTTAATAGATAATATTGAAATGCTTCTGTTAACTTATCTACTTGTTTCCAACCCATCTTTTGTTCATACGAATAACCTTTTTTCGCAAGATAGTGAGCAAGACCGATATAACCTATACCTAAACTTCTTCTTGCCTTTGTAGATATTTCTGCTGCTCTTACAGGATACTTTTGATGATCTATTATTTCATCTAATCCTCTAACAGCGATGTCGCATAGTTCTTCTAATTCATCTCTTTTATTAATTGTACCAACATTAATTGCAGATAAAATACATAACGCAATTTCACCTTCACCATCTATGTGTTGAATTGGATCTGTTGGTAAAGTAATCTCTTGGCATAAGTTTGACATTCTAACTAAATCTTTAAATGATGAGTGAGTGTTACAGTGATCTATATTCATAATATAGATACGACCTGTTTCTGCTCTTTCTTTTAGAATATCAAAAAACAATTCTTGTGCACTTATCTTTTTCTTTTTAACACTAATTTTTCTTTCTGCTTTGATATAGAGTTCATCAAATTCAGGTGTACCCCAAGCCTCATACAGTTCTGGTACTTCGTGTGGTGAGAATAAAGTTATTTCTTCTTCTTGTATAAATCTCTCATAAAATAGTTTTGAAAATTGTATAGAGTAATCTAGTTTTCTAACTCTATTATCTTCACTACCTTTATTATTTTTAAGTACAATTATGTCTTCTATTTCTTGGTGCCAAATAGGGAAGTGAACAGTAGCCGAACCGCCCCTAACTCCATTTTGAGTGCAGCACTTAACTGTTGCCTCAAATTTTTTAAGGAAGGGAATAACGCCTGTGTGCTGTACTTCACCCCCTCGTATCCTCGCATTGATGCCTCGTATTCTACCAGCGTTAATACCAATCCCAGCACGCTGCGCAACATAACGTCCAATAGCCATATCACTAGAAAAAATGCTAGGTAAAGTATCATCAGAATCAACCAGAACACAACTTGCATACTGTTTGAGAGGAGTTCTAACACCCGCCATAACTGGCGTAGGAATATTGATTTTGAATTGCGAAATCGCATCATAGTATTTTTTAACATAGGTCATTCTCGTTTCTTTTGGATAGTTCATAAAGACAGATGCAGAAATCATCATATACATAAACTGTGGTGTTTCATATATTTCACCATTACTTCTATCTTGTACCAAATACTTGTCAATCACTTGTCTTAAACCAGCATATGTAAAAGTATAATCTCTTTCGTGGTTTAACCAATTTTCCATTCTATCAAAATCTTTCTTTTGATATTTTTCTAATAGTTCTGGATCGTAAACTTTTATTTCAACAGCCTTCTTAACGTGTTCGTAAATATGTGGGTGGTCCCATAATCTACCAAAGACTTGTTTTCTTAGCGAATATAAAAGTAATCTTGCCGCAACGTATTGATAGTTAGGAGTGTCTAACGAAATAAGATCAGCAGCTGACTTAATTAAAATTTGTTGAATATCGTTTGTAGTAATATCATTATAAAATTGTAAACCACTTTTCATCTCAACTTGTGATGATGAAACACCAGTTATACCTTCTACCGCATATTCTACCATCTCGTGGATTTTTTCAATGTTCAATGGCTCTTTACCACGTTCACCTCTTTTTACGACATTAATACTCTCAGCCATTGTTCCTCCTATACTTTCTTAAATTCATTTAGTTTTGTTAATGCGGATAATTTTGAATAAGTGTTGTTATGTATAATATCAGAAACTTCTACTTTTGTCAACCCTGACATTATCATATCGTTTACATCTTTTGATTGAATATCACTTGGCCATATTACAACGTTACAATCTTTTTCTACCACACTGTACATTCGTTTTACTATTTCTTTATTTCTTGGTTCGTTGTCAAATATGTATGTAATCTGATCATTTGGTGTTTTATTTTTTAATACTAAATCAGCTCCAGCAGCAGCAAGACAGTTATCAATAAAAAGACTATCAAGTGGGCCTTCTGTGATGAAGATAGGTCTTTGAAAATTAACTCTTTCAAGGCCATAAACTTTTTGCTTATTTTCATCTAGTTTTACCGTTAGATACTTTGGTTGTTCTTTTCCAAAAGCACGACCTTGAAACGCAAAGAGTTTTCCAGTCGCATCATAAAATGGTATGATTAATCTAGGGTGATCAGATTTAGTCTTATATGTATTAGGCTTAACCTTGTTCACCAACTGACCAAACTTGTCACAGAAGTATAATTTATCAAAAAACTCAACAGGTATCTTTCTGTTTAAAACATAATGTTTTGCTGGGTGTTCATCATCTAATTCTTTTATAGATTTCAAATCAGTTATAATATTAGTTTCTTCAAACACAGGTTTGAAATCAAATGAAGGCTTCGGTGTCGCAGGAGCCCCTTTCTTATATCTCTCTAAAAGATATTCAGAATACATTTTTGGGTCTAGTGCCTTGATGAAGTTTGCCAAGTTCTGACCCATACCACAATTATGGCATTTAAAGAACATATCGTTTTTAACTCTGTAAAGATATGCTCTTGATTTTAATTTTGATTTTTTCGAATCACCACAATGTGGACAACGAAAATTAAACAAGTAGTCATTCTTTTGTTTGAATTGACTTAACCTTGATTTTAAATTAGATATAAACTTTAGATCAATATAACTCGACATAACACAAATACTAATATACTATATATTCGTCAAAATGTCAAGTCTAAGCGCCATTCATCATATGAATTAATGGCATTAAATTCTTTGATAATATCCACCCGATAGCCAACGCACCACCCATTATAACCCATTTATATCGTTCTAGCGTACCAACTCTACCACCTATATCATTCTTTAAAGACTTGATTTCTATTAATACTCTTTTCTCTGTTAATTCAATATCTTTCTTTAATTCTCTATATACGTCAGATATTTCTTCTGCTCTATCTTTTAATTTGTCAAATATTACTTCGTCTATTTTTTCTTGTCTTTGGATTTTTTCTTCGTGTACTGCTAACATAGATTTTATAGATGATGATACATCAGTTAATCTATCAATGGCAGTGTCTAATCTACCTTGAATGCTATTGACATTTTCAATATCTTTTCTTAAAGACTCTATGTCAATTTTTATATCTGTCGTTTCTCTGTCTGCCATTTAATCCTCTAAGGCGTTTAAAAATAGTCGTAAGTCCCGATGGGCAAAGTGCATAGAAAGCACCATTTTATATATTGACTATACTATTATTTATTTTTATGTGAAAGTCTAATTGACTATGCTACCCACTGATGTTTATGTAGTGTATTTAGTCTTTTTAACTTCCAGAGTTTCACAAATGTTTTTCTGCGTCTCCGTAACTTTTGTTTCTTAATTTTGAGCCAGTGTAAATTGAGTAAATATAATTTTCTTTTTTTATCATTTCTTATTATCCTTTTTGCTATTAGTTTTAACTTTCTTTTTTGAAGTAAAGTCATAACCCTCCATTAAGTTTGTTACTGGTTTATAAATGGTTACTAACTCATCTTTACCCTTAACCTTAATTTTATCTAGCTCAATTGACTTAATATCTTTCAGTTGTTCTTTTGTATAGGAAGAATAAATCAAAGGTGTAACCTTTCCATTTTCATCTCTATAATTTCTTGTAGCAGCCTCAAGTCTAGCCGCCAAGTTTACAGCATCACCTACAACAGAATAATCTAATCGGTTTTCACTACCCATATTACCGACAATACAAGTTCCTGTGTTAACACCTGAACCTATATTAATATCAGGAAGACCTTTCTCCCTAAATTCTTTTTTCAACTTTTCAGTTTCTTCAGCACATTCTATACCTGTTTTCACAGCCATCTCGGCGTGGTTAGAACAATCTAATGGTGCGTTCCAAAATGCCATAATACAATCACCCATATACTTGTCAATCGTACCACCATTTTTTAAAACGATTTGACTCATACGATTTAGATAATCGTTAATCACAGCAACTAGTCCTTCAGGATCATCTTTGTTTTTATAGTATTCGGAAATAGGAGTAAACCCTACAATGTCCATAAACAAGAAAGACATCTCTTTTCTATCGCCACCTAATTTTAATTTTTCAGGATTCTTTACAAGTATAGCAACTTGTCTTGGATCCAAATACTTTTCAAACTGTTTTCTTATTTGTTGTTTTAACTTAAACTCTAAAATAAATCTATTGAATACACTGTGAAATCCTACAATGGTAATTACTATTATAATCCAACTTACATCAACTAACATAAATTGTTTGTGAAAGAAATAATGACTTAACCACACAGCGATGGCATACCAAGATACTAACTTTAATCCTATTACCCAATATGGCGCAAATCTAGTTAATACTATTATGATTACACCTAATAAGAAAGACACAGCAAGTTCAGATATAAAACTAATATCTACTCTGGTTATATTCTTTCCATCTAATACCGTCTCTAGCGTTGACGCTGTAAGTTCGTAGGCGTATCTTTCACCTACTGGTGTTGCGATGATACCACCTAATCCCTCTGCGCTCATACCTATAATAACTGTTCTACCACCAAACGCTGTGAAATCCATATCTGCCGCTGATATAGTTTCATAATCTTTGTTCCATCTTAACCATATTCTAGCATTCGCATCTGTCTTTATAGTTTCAAACCCTGGCACTCTCATCGCCACAATACCAGCGTCACCTGACTTAACTTGATAACTAGGTGCACCTACAGCAACTCTAATAACTTCTATTGCCATTGCTGGATAGATGTCTTCACCTATCTTCATAAGTAGTGGTATTCTTCTTACTACACCATCAACTTCTGGTACAGTATTTGATACACCAACACCCGATGCGTTATGAAACTTCTCTATCGGTCCTAACATACCACCCCACTCAAATAAGAAAGGTAAAGGGTCATTGATTTTCGCAACGCCTCTTGGTACAGAATTTTTATTGATTTGATTTGTTCCTATTTGTGCTATGACTATATGATATGGTAATACATCTGCTAGGTCTTCATCATAACCCATTCTATCTGGTTCACTAAAAAGTATAGGTAACACTATTACTTGTGCGCCATCTAATCTAGCTTTTAATACAATGTCAGCAAGTACAGCTCTAGGCCATGGCCATTGACCATATTTCTCTATTGCTTTTTCATCTATGGTTATGATACCTATGTCTTTTGATACTTGTCTTTCTTCGGATTGTAAAAGTAAATCAAAACCTTTAAGTCTTAATATTTCTTTTACCTGTGGATCTTTGAAACCTATAAATGTAAGAACAAATAAAGTAACAAATGCTATTGTCCAATGTGTTAATATTTTTTTCATAGTTCGTTTATTAATTGATTAAACGCTTCTTCGCCTAGTATGTTATATAATAACACACCTAAGAATATGAACCATAATAACCAAAACACATAATAACCTAACTTTGTCCAACCTAGTCCTAGTATTTTATATACTTTTTTCATAGGCAAATACTTTTCAAATAATGTAGTTATATCCCATACAAATTTAAGCATAATAATCCACATTAATGCTCTTAAATATTTGTTCTTTATATCGGATACTTTAAAGTTGGCTTGTGCTTCTTTTACTTTATGATTGTGTGCTTTGTATTTTTCCCAAAGTTTTTTCATCTATTAGTATTTAGTTTTGTGTCACTGTCGCTGAACAACTAGATGATGAACAACTTTGTATTAAATGATAGTTTTGATCTGTGCTACTATCCTGCGTCAATGTGACTGAAGACGGATTACCACTTAAATGTATCTTTGCATCGTGGCTACCAGAACCATCTTGCGTGACATCTACTGTGTGACTATCTGTTAAGTTTATATCTAAAAAATGACTACCAGTTCCTTTTTGATCTACTATAACATTATTACTACCATCTACATCTAAAAATAATATTTTATCACCTGTTTCTTTTTGATCTATTGTCATTGAATTACTGTTACCATTTACTGTAACTTTTGAATAATGTTGACCATTATTATTTAAATGTATTTGTTCTAGGTCTAAAGTATTTGATGCACCTGTAATATTTACAATGGCATTTTGATTTGTGTTTTGAACAATATCTACATCATTGGTATTACCATTTACGTCAATACCTAATACATTACCGTCATTAGTTTGTGTTAGTGTAATCTCATTATTATCACCTTGTATAGAACCAGCAGATGTTAAATCTGAACCAATGATTAAATTATTATCACCATCTTGTATTATATCTAAATCTAAACCATTACCTGATTGAGTTAGGTATATTTGATTTGTAGTTTGTGTTTTGTTCTTTGCTGTATTTACTTCTGTTTGTTGATTTGATGTAATACCAGCTTGTGGTGTTGTTGATAATATTCCTTCGTTTTCCAATGTCTGTTGTAGAAAGGCATAAAATCTTGTCATAAATGCTGTTGTACCATTTTTAAATTGTGATTGGTCAAAGGTAACAAATAGTTGACCACCATTACTACCATAACTATATTTTGCCCACGATTTATATTGGTGTGTACCAGATGAATTGTTAGAACCTAAAGCAGTACCACCTGATTGCATACTAAACAAGTTTCTTGTAACCCAATAATTTGTTGCGTC
>Ga0181399_1000436_pt1 | contig 15314 bp, 19 predicted proteins | sample 22SPOviralmetaG_FD_130128 | JGI IMG/M metagenome (GOLD analysis project Ga0181399, IMG submission 130128) | Marine viral communities from the oligotrophic San Pedro Time Series (SPOT) site, San Pedro Channel, CA, USA - 22 SPOT_SRF_2011-05-21 | ecosystem: Environmental > Aquatic > Marine > Strait...
ACTATTTCTAGACCAGATGATATATCTTGGTTGAATCCACCACAGATCTCACAAGGATCCATCGAGGCAGAACAGGCCGCTGAAATGGATGCAGTCAAATATTTTGGAGATCCAATGAAACCAGAGTCCAGGCAGATGTATCAGCAATGCGTTGTGAATCGCTGGCTGGACTCATGGAGGGAAGCATTAGGGCAAGCACTTAGTCTCTGCCAGCAATATCTTCCACCAGAATTTGTTGCCAGAATCACAGGTGGCCCTGTTGAAGAGATTCAGATGAATCAAGAAGATATAGAAGGTAGATATGACCTATCTTTGCGTTTTTCTGTAGACACTTTGAACCCAGAGTTCATGGAGAAGAAACTGGATGCGGTAACCAAGTTGACCCAGTTTGATGTGACTGGTGCATTAGACAGAAACAAGTTACTGGAAATCATTGCAGAGTCTATTGATCCAATGTTGGCAAAACAGGTGGTAATGGATAAGCAAACTGCTCAACAAAAAGAGATTGATGATGAACAGAATAGTTGGGTTAAGATCATCAATGAGATTGAGCCACTTCCAAAAGAAGGAATTAACTTTGAGCTAAGACAACAAACTGCCCAGCAGATTTTGCAGACTTCACAAGAACTACAAAAGAAGATGCAGGAGAAACCATTGGTTAAGCAACTAGCAGACAATAGAATGAAGTTCTTGCAGTTTGGTATTCAGCAACAACAAAACGCACAAATAGGTAGGGTAGGGGTTAAACCAGTTATGGGACAAGGATACTAATGTTTGGATCAAGAAAAGCTAAACTGGTTAAGTACCCAGTACCTATGTCCTCAGAAGAGGTGCGTAGAGTATTTCTAGAGCAGGGTGATGATGCTAAGATCTGGCAAGCACTGGATACCATCATTGATAATCTTTTGCTCGATGCAGTAAATGATGTTTCAGATCCCAAGAATGATGCAACTAAATTTGCACATGCAGGAGGGCGAGTAGATGCCCTTAGTAATTTAAAAAATCGAATAGATGCCCAAAGGAAAAAGAATTAAGGAAACTCCAGAGCAACAATTTAAAAATGCTCACAGGGAATTACTAAATCGATGGATTGAGGAATCAGATATCGATGATGTTAGAATTGCAGAAATCGCAAAAGATGATGTTGACGAGTGGCTTGAAGAAGAGGTTGTCGCATTTGATTGTGATATGGATTTTGGAGAAGACGAAGATGCCGAGGAAGAAGAATAAAAAGAAAAAAGGGACAGATGGTAAAGCATGTTGGAAAGGTTATAGATATGCTGGAACCAGTAATGGTCGAGATAAGTGCGTAAAAGTTAAAAAGAAAAAGTAATGCCAAGAACAAAACAGAAAAAAGGAAAACCTGCAAAGACCTGTCCAAGCACTGGTAGATCTTGCAAGCTAGGTTGCAAAGGCAAATGTAAGAAGAGTGCCTATTAGGTATGAAATCTTTTATCTTCGCATCAGACTTGCATGGAGATATGCAGGATCCAGATGCAGTTGCTGGACTCTATAAATTTACAGAAGAGTTTAAACCAGATGTAAAAATATTTGGTGGAGACCTTTTTGACTTCTCACCACTTATGAGAGGTGCAGATGTTGCTGAGAAAAATGCATCGATGGAAGCAGATGTCGAAGCAGGTATGGAGTTTCTAGGGAATTGGGAACCTCACTATTTCCTGCTTGGCAACCATGATGATAGACTTTGGCAAACTGCTGAAAAACATTCTATTGGAATTGTACGCGATACCGCGCGTAGTGGCATTAAAGATATCACTGCTAAATGCAGAAAGCTAAAGTGCAAGATGCTACCTTACAATGTGGATAAGGGTGTACTGGAGTTAGGAATAATGACATTTGTGCATGGTTACTTTCATGGTGCAGTCTCAGCTTGTAAACAACATGCCCTAACATTTGCAAAACAGGGAGGATGTTGTGTGCATGGTCACATACATTCAATACAAATGTTCTCAGTACCAAGGCATAAGGGTGGATCTGCTATATCAGCAGGATGCTTGACCAGAACTGAAATGGGTTGGAATCGTGCAAAAGTAAATCGCTTGGCACATGAGACAGGCTGGGTATATGGATATTACTCTAATAAAAGTTGGCAGGTTTATATCGCTAAGAAATTCGATGGAGAATATAGGTGGCGATAAACTGGGCAAAGAAACTTGAGCAGGTAAAGACTGTAAACGAGAATGCACCACAGGGTGACAATTGGTTTACGAGTAAAGATTTTCGTAAGGAAACTGGAGTTGGAATCACTAGATGTCACCAGATGCTGAAAGAACTGATAAAAGATGGTAAGGTAGAAGTGCATCAAGGATCCAAGTGGAATGATGAACAAAAACAACTGACCAGAAGTATCTGGTATAGGTTCATTAAGTAGCACTAGGTAGAACTAGGGCAAGGCAGGTTGACAACCATCTAGTTGAGAGGTCGTTTGATTTAACAAGACCCATCCACACTGGGCAATGTGTGAGTACAGTTCCATCGTCAAAGAACCTAAATATGGCAGATCAAGAAAGGGTCGCTCCCGAAATAGCAGAAGAAAGTCAACCAGAAGAGTCCAGTTCCAACATAGTGAGCATAGGTGATATTGCCGAGGCCGCTGGAATTGAAACTTCGATCTTTGAAAGTCCATCTACTCAGTCAACTGAAGAAGTTGAAGAGCAGACAGAACCAGTCGCAGAGGAACCTATTGAGGAACCAGTTGAGGAACCAGTTGAGGAAACTATTGAGGAAACTAATGAAATGGTATCACTGGAGGCAGAGGAATCTGAGCCAGAGGAACCTAAAGAATCTGAAGGTGTAAAGAAAAGAATTGGTAAATTAGTCGAGGCAAGAAACGAAGCACAAGCAGAAGTTGAAAAACTAAAGGCAGAGTTAGAAGATTCTAAGAATCAAGAGACACGCACCACACAAGTGGAGCAGAAAGGTCTAAATAAATTTGATTCTATAAAGACATCAAAAGACTTAGATGCCAGAGAAGCAGAAGCTGAACACTTGCGAGAATGGTTGTTAGAACATCCAGATGGTGGAGAATACCAAGACATTACTGGAGCAGAGCATGATGTTGATTACGAAACTGCTAGGAAACTTGCAGTGGAAACAGACAGAGACCTGCGAAAAAACATACCAACTATTCGTGATCGATTAAGACAAAGAGAAGAGTTCACAAAGAATGCGCATCAGATATTTCCTTGGATGAAAGATAAGTCCAGTAACGAAATGTTAGAAGTTCAGCATGTGTTGTCAAAGAATCAATTCATCAAGGATTATTACGATAAGGATCCAGTTTCAGTAATCACAATGGCATATGCGATAGAAGGAATTAAGGCAGTTCAAGCAAGACAGAATGCTTCAAAGAAAAGCACACCTGCTCCTGCTCCAAAAGCACCAGTTCCATCTAGAGCAAAACCCAGTGTAGTTAAGAAGAAATCAACTGATAAAAAGTCCCTCCTGCAACAGGCAATGTCTGGCACTAGAGAAGATGCGGCCAGTTATATTGAACAGTTATTATAAAAAAAATTAGGGGGAAAAAATCATGGCAGGAATTGTAGAAAGAAGTCAAAGTTTAAAAAGAGAATCATTGTCCGATCTTATGACAATAGTGGACAATAAGAGTACACCATTTATGAGTGCGGTAAAGAAAGGATCTGCACCTAAGAACTCATTTGTGGAATGGCCTCTGGATCAGCACAAAGCAAATTTAGTACAGACTGCAACTTACACTAGTGGCATATCTGATAATCTTCCATTGGATGGAGCAGACATTGATGCTAACGATTTTGAGAATTACGATGATCGTACAAAATGTTCTGTTTATCTTCAATACACCAGACGAGTACCTAAAGTTTCTCGCTTGGCTAATATGGTCTCAGATGTGGCCGGAGTCGGTTACAAAAAAGAGATGGCCAACTCGATTGCGAAGGCCCTCGTAAGTCATAAAAGGGATATTGAGGCCACGCTTTGCTCTTCTCAAGAGACAGCACAGGAGACTGCAAACGCTCCATATCAGACCAGAGGTCTTGGTAGATGGATTGATAATGCTCCACAAAGCACACTTCCAGTACCTGCGGATTTCCGCACACCTTCTGGTTCTATAAAAACAGTTACTGCATCTAACGCAGTAGAAGAAGATCTTCGTGGAATCCTTCAATCAATCTACGAGCAGACTGGTGAATCTGATAAGACTTTTTATGGTCTTTGCGGAACCACTATGAAGAAAACCATCAGTGAGTTTACATTGTTTACTCCACGCACAAACAACTTAGTTGTTTCTAATCGTGACACTGATGACAATCGTTTAGCTACTGCAATCGATATCATTGAGACTGATTTTGGGACTATCGGATTGCACCTATCGAGCTTTCTTGAGCAAGATGCTCGGAGTAGTGGTGCTTATGATGCAACTGTTGGACAAAAGACTATGTTTATTTTGAACATGTCTCAGCTTGAGGCATCATTTGCTGAAGAAACTAGCGTTCGTGAACTTCCAGATCTTGGAGGAGGCCCACGCTCAATTATTGAATCTGTATTTAGCTTAAAATCTTACTCTGGTGGATTAGATCATGGTAAGTACACATTGAGCTAAAACTTATTGTTGTTCATTCATCTCCCTCTCCATGTTACCTGCTAACGAAAAATTTGTCGTAGATGGCACAGATGTCACTACAGAGTTTTGGGGTATACTCGCAGACGATTACAAAGCGGAACTGGAGAGGGCAGAGGATGAACAAATCAAACTGATGCAAGCTGAAAAGCGTGTAAGTGGTGGTGAAAGAAAAGATTTACCTTATGGCAGATTAAAATTTAAAATTTGCCAAGAGGTATATCATTTTTGGGGAAGAAAACTACGCACTTACGAATGCTGGACAGACAAAGAATTTCTTAAATGGATTGAAAAACGATTTGGGGATCTTGTAACAGTTAAATCACGATCAGATAGAGTTGTTGTTTAAATGAGGAGCATACCCTACTCACGCATCGAGAGAGGTATTGCGGCCATTGCTGGCATCGATCCTAGCAACCTGCTTTCTCATGAGAAAGTAATGATTAGTGAATATGTAAATGATGCGACAAAATATGTATGGGATTACTACCCATGGCCAGAGTCCACGATTACAGAGATTCGCTACTTTCGTCCAGAATGGGATGAAGCAGAAGATTATGTTATTGGTGATGAGGTTTTTTACAAAGGTCGATATTGGAGAATATGGGGTGATGAGACTAGTGAGGGAACTAAATGGGAGGAACAACAAGAAGATTACGAGGAGCAAAATGGCAGATGGTCAGAAGGTAAAAATCCCAGAGATGAATTTCTATGGCATGAAATAGGAGACTACGATCTAAATGAAGAATGGAGAGAAGATGGAGTTTATTATGTTGGTGCAAAAATCCGATACGAAGAAAAAACATATTTATGCATTAAGCAACTTAATGGCACTACTCCTAGCGGATTAAAAGGAGTTAATTATTCAGTAGACGAAATAACTCCATTAAATGGAACTTATTTCATGGAAATTGAAACTAAGTTTGAGCGAGCTATAAACTACGAGCAAGCAGGTAAAGATGTTATTGGCACAATGATATCTGCACACACTGAAGATCCTAGATATGAAGAAACTGAACCTTTAAACTGGGTTGAGGGTGCTGATGGTATATATGTACAAACTCCAGAAACAGTTAATTTTATCTGGATGCGTTATCGCAAAGAAGCACCAGAATATTCTGAGAATACTCCAGACAATCCAGTTTTAAATTTCTTAGCACCTGCAATAAAAGCATATGCTTATCGCTCGTTTTTAGTGGCAGATGGCCAGCATGAGAAAGCACAATTACAAGACTTGCAAGCCTTAGACTTGCTAGTTCGTGAAGTAGATAAGCTGAACCATCAGCAGGATCGTGGACAGGCAGGTACAATCTATTCTGAGCCTTATAGGAGGATTACAGTTAAGGGTAATGTATATACAGAACCCACAGATGAGAAAATAGCTACACTTTACCATAGAGGAGTCGATGTTGATATAGCATTCGACTTAAAAAAAAAAGTAGAATTTAGCGTATTTAGATTAAAGACAGGAACCAGTACCAGTGAATTTAAACTCTTTACCATACATGCCAATATTAGAGGGCAAATTGGAAGCGAAAAGCTTACGCTTGTTGAGCGCAATATATCGCAGAGTTTTTCTTTTGGGGCTGGGTCTAGTGGGTTTCGTATTCATAATAAAAATGTCAGCACTGGATTTACTTTTAAGTTGGTCGCTGGCACTGCAACATGGACATCAGATTTACTTTGGGAAAACGCAGATGTTCTATGGGATTCACCAGACCAACAAGACACATTTACTGCAAAGGTTCATAATAGGAATGCATCATCATCATTTGGATTTGGACTCTCAGCAGGATCAGCAGGGTATGAATCTACGCTTCAATGGCAAAATGCAGATGTTGACTGGGGTAATGCTGGAGGGACTTTGCACGAAGGTCTTACAAGTTCAGAAATCGATTTTTCAACTAATCAAATTACATTTACAAAAATACAAAGTTTGTGGTCTACCAATACTAGTCGCTGGCAGGTCTCAATTCTAAACTGGGGAGGATAAAAAAATGGCAACCTTGCAAGGAAAAGCAATCAAGGACACTTATAAAGATCTACTACAAGTGTCTACTAATAATAACACTGGAGTGACCAGTTCAATGTCAACAGTGGAGGATGGAGAAGGTACTTCATCTGCACTTAAAATTTCTACTACTGGTGTTCAAGTAGCTGGGACTTTAGATGTCACTGGAAATGTCACTGGAGTGCCTCATGTTGATTATAGAGGTAACTATTCTGGATCTACTGCATATGTGGCAGATGATGTAGTTTTCTTTAATGGATCTTCATATATTGCCAAGCAATCATCGTCTGGCAATGCACCAACAAACACTACCTATTGGGGATTACTTGCCCAAAAAGGCACAGATGGAACCAGTGGTACTAATGGAACCAATGGAACCAATGGCACAGATGGAACTAATGGAACTAATGGAACTAATGGCACTGATGGAGATGGGTGGACAGATGGAAGCTATGACTCCGCAACTGGTAAAGTTACATTCACATCAGATGATGGATTAGGTTTTGAAACTGGAGATCTTCGTGGTTCATCTGGATCCAATCTTACATTTGCAAAAGATTCTGGAGGTTACCAAGAAATACTAAATGCTTCTAGTGGACTATTAATCACAAATAGATCTAAGCGTGTTGTTTGTTTTATAAATGCAAGCACAGGTGTTAGTAGTGTACCTTCAACTATTTCAGACTACTCTATATATGGAGGTGGAGGAGCAATCCAAATAGACACTAAGTTTGCAAACATGTCTACGCTACTTGGTTATCTTGGAAAATATCACAATGTAGGTGACCAACAATGGATCATATTTGTTGAAACAGATTTTACAGATTCTGCACTGCATACTGATGCTTTGTATAATCAATCGTTCGCGGCCTTTACATTAGTAAGTTCGACTCAAGGAACTGCAAGAAAATGGACAATCAATAATTTACAAGGAGAAGGAATTTTTTCTAATCGTGGCCCTATAAGAATAAGGGACATGCATTTCAAAGTAAATTCACAGGTTGGAAATGTAAGTCATTTATTTTCATCATACACAAATGGATATGTATTACTAGAAGGAAAAATTGCAGTTGAACTCGGGTCTAGTGTTTATTTCTACAATGGAATCTTTGGAGCAACAGAAGCAACTGGTGTATACAACTTCGCAAGTAATTTTGAAATAAAAAATGATCTGTCTGGTAACAATGCACAAGCATTGTATCATTCCAACACAGGTGGAATTTCTCATGCTCCAGAAACTATATTTTCTGGAAAGTTTAACACTTGCAGGTTTTTACAAGGTGGGTTTTTTAGATTTGAACATGCTGGAAATTTTCTTGGCACAACTGCAAGTAATCGAGGCCCATTTATTCAAGAGTCTAGCTATACTTTGCCTACATCTTATGTTGGTGCGGCCCTACCAGCTTTTATATTTGAAGGAGGGCAATCACAAGTGCTACATGGGAATCAACCAGTTAGCACTGATGTAATGAGGTATACTTCAGTATTGGGGCAAGACGAAAGATTTGATCGGCATGTGTTTGATACTCAAGGGCAATACCAAGGATGGTTAGATTCAAACAATATCATAATGTATCCACATGGTAATTATGGTACTAATCCCAGTCATACAAACTTTAGAGGTTGGGTTTTTTGGGGAGTCACTCCTAGCGCACAAATGCCAGCAAAGAAAGCATTCACCATTATATAATTAATACCATGACATATTTAGAAAATACATTTCATCCAAATTTAGGTACTCCAGAAGACAGGCAAACTGAGTTTCCCAAAGAAGGTAATAATCGATTAATACGAGACAAAGAATTGCAAAGAACTGACTGGACTCAATTTAACGACTCTCCATTGACTGGAGAAAAAAAAGCAGAGTGGGCAGAGTTTCGTCAAAAATTGCGTGATATCACTAAGCAAGAAACTTGGCCTAATAATCCAGTTTGGCCAGAAGCACCATCAGCATAGGAGGAAATTATATGTCACAAGCAACTGATTACTTAGAGACAAAAATCCTTGCTGGCTTACTGGGAGGTAGTAATGTCACATTCAATACTAAACCATATATTGGTTTACTGAAGTCAGCACCAAGCGATTCTAGTGGAGGCACAGAGGTTTCTGGAACAAACTACGCTAGAGTACAATGCGGAGCAACTGGACAAGGTGATTTTTCAGTGGGTTCAACTGGATCTGCCAGCAACACTGGAGCATTTACATTTAATGATGCTCAGTCGAACTGGGGGACAGTTACCCATGTAGGTCTTTACGATTCTTCAACATCTGGAAACCTGCTTGTCTATGGAGCATTAAACACTTCTGCTGATATCCAGAATGGTGACATCTTTAAGATTCCAACAAGCGGATTCACAGTTTCAGTAGACTAAAATGTTTGTTGAGGTTAGGCAATTCCACTCTTCATCTGAGGGGTGGGATTGTGTGATGCTATGAGCGGAGGAATTACAGAAGAGTCCAGCCTAAAGACCAATACTGGCTTTGCTTTGAAGCTCGTTGGAGGTGTAATTTTTTGTGTGTATTCTGGAGCAATGATCTTCGCTCGCATTAATACATTAGAGATGGAGATCTTACGCTTGCAACATGAGGTCGAGCTTAATAGCGAGTTTAGAATCAAATGGCCCAGGGGTGAGTTGGGTGCATTACCAGACGATGCCGAGCAGAATATGCGATTAGCATTTCTAGAAAAGCAAGCAGGTAAGCATGACCAGTTGCTAGAGAAATTGCGATACGGAGGGTCAGAGTGAAATGGGTGAAGTCCTGCTTATGCTTCTTACTGGTGGAGGTTCAACTGCTATGGGTGCAATGCTTAAAGGTGTCTTTGGGTTTGTATTTGAAACTAAAAGGCAAAAGCATGAGCTTGAATGCGCGCGCGAGAGTCGAGCAAATGATAATTTCATACGACTCCAAGAGCAACTTTCTAAAAATGGTGATTCAGAGTCTGTTTCTTACACTCGGAGGTTTATTGCTTTTTGTGGTATTGGGACTTACTGCTTGTGCATCCTCGCATGTACCCTCTTTCCACAGGCAGAGTTCATATCCATCACAAATGCAACAGGGGAGGGCAGGACAGAATGGTTATTCGGACTCCTCTCCTATCCATCTTCGCAAGACCCAATCATTCTCTCTTCTGGACACCTTGCCTATATGGGGCAGACCAGTCTATGTGCCATCCTTGGATTTTATTTTGGCCCCAGCCCAAGACGATAAATGATGGACATTAATTTTATAATTCAACTGATCACAGGTCTACTCATTGCACTTGGTGGATTCGTCCTCAAGGGTGCATTCAATTCTTTAACTCAGCATGACAAGCGTATCAATAAGTTAGAAGTTGATATGGCAAGGAACACTGCTGAAAACGAAAGTCTGTTTAAAAGATTAGATAATATAGAATCGAAACTAGACAGACTACTAGAGGGAAGACATGGCAAAGTTTAGATCATATGGACAACTGGATGATCCCTTTGTCGAGGATGGAGATCCTGCTTTTCGTGGACTAGATCAGCAGACTGAGCCAACTATGCTTCAAGCTGGATTTGTGCAGGAGGCAGAAAATGTAAGATTTAACCAAGGTGTAATTTCTTCACGCAAAGGTCTTGAGAAATTTGCAGATGTTACTGGTGGAAAGGCACTGGTAAAATTCTTAAACCCAGTAGACAATCGCGAGGATCTCATTGTAGTCACAAATGACAAACTGCTTGGAGTTGGAGAGAATGCAGTTCGCATTGATAAGTACGAGCAGAACGAAAGCAACTGGGATGGATTAAATATAAAATGGGAAACCCAGTCGCAAATTAACGAACAATTTTCTGATCCATATGGTGATGACGATGAAGTTTTTGGTCTGCAAGTTTTTGATCAAATTATTTTATTTTGCAAAGACAATAGACCTCGAACTTTCGATGGTGATGTCACTGGGCAAGGAGTAATAGATCTACCTTCAACATCAACAGATAACGCAGTTGATTTCGTCTGCCCTAATGCTCCATTTGGATATTACTTTTCTAATCGATTAGTAGTTCCCTTCTACGAAGATTCGCCAACCACAGTTGCTTTCTCTGATGTCTTTGAACTAAACGAATTTGTTAATCTAAACACATACTTTTGTAACAAAGGAACTGCGGATGTAATAATGGGATTTTCTAGTTTCGTAGAAAACCAAATTTTAGTCCTATGTAAAAATTCCATCCATTTAATTAACAACACACATGCCCTTGGTGCTAGTTCAACAAACTATGAGATTACAAGGCAATATGGGGTAGCAGGTCATAGGGCATTTACCCAGAATGGATCTTACACATACTTCGTGTCATCTGAGGGTAATATCCAAGTTTTAGTGCCCTCCAGTGACCCAGCCAAAGGATTGGGTATAGCAATTTCAAAAGTAACTTTAGACCAAGAACCACTAAGCAAACCAATTACTCCATTTATGGAGAGGGTGAACTTGGAATACATTCGTAAGTCTATTGTTTATTACCACAAAAATAGGGTATACTTCTGTCTGCCTATAGATGGTTCTAGCGAATTAAATGCCATTGCGATATACGACTCATTGAACTCCACATGGGTATCAATTGATACTTTTGAAGATGAGTTTTTTGCGATCAGAGATATTAATTCTATTGACAACCAGTTGTATCTTTTGACTGACAAAAAAGTTTACAAGTATGAAACAGGTGCAACTGATGATGGACATTCTGTCTTAGCAAAAGTTCGCACCAGAGATTACATGATGTCTACCAGAGATGTTAAAAAGTTCGTTCGTGGAACCATCAGTTATTCAGCAGAAGAAGGATCTGCCTTAACAATAAGAACGCTCACAAAATCTCCAGACTCTACAACGCTTTGTAAGGAGTCATATGCAGAAGAGGATTCATTAAATAATCTAAGCAGGTTTAGCACTCGCCAGAGGGGTTATTCGGCATCTGTAGAGGTCAATAATACTGGGGGGCATTTGAAGGTGAAGTCTGTCAGTATGGAAGCATTTGTTTCCGCAGGGAAAGCATTAGCTAATTTTAAAAATGGGTAATAAAGCTACAGTCACATCCAAGACTCCTGCACTGGGTGTAGAGTTTTACCCAGACCAGTTTGAAGATGCAGTCACTCCAGATGTAGTAATTGATGACATCGATTTATCTGCGGTAGATTTTACTGGAGCAAGTTTTGAGAATGTAGCAATTAATGGTGCTAGTTTTACTGGCACAATAACAGGTCTACCAGTTCAGCAACCAGTGGCCCTAGATGATGTCACAGATGTCAATGCAACATCTCCACAGGATCTTTCTACTCTGCAATACCAAAGCAACATAGCAAAGTGGGTTGCAGTCGCTTCAACAGATTTCATAGATGCCATCATTGATGGTGGGTTTCCTGCGACTACTTATGTCGCTGGATTCGATATTGATGGAGGTGTAGCATGACTTACCGCAGGATCCAGTTACGCAGAGGAACAACCAGTGAATGGAATAATGCCAACCCTGCCTTGAATCAAGGTGAAGTAGGCATCGAGTTTACTGGGAGTGTAATCCGCATGAAAGCAGGAGATGGGTTCACATCATGGGTGGATTTAGATTACATCGATAAAGCAGGAATGGATGAGATTCGTGCAGAATATGGTGACGAAGTAAGTTTTGAAATTTGGTTTGATGCCAACAAATAACAGGAGAAAAATAAAAAATGCCAGCAACAGATATATTAGGAAAAATCGGAGAAAAAGTAGGAACTGAGTTTAGTGATTTGAAGGTCAGTTTAGGGAATATATATTCCACACAAGTTAGTCTTGGAAACTTGGCGAGTACAGTCAGTACTAACACTGGAAACATTTCTACTAACACTGGAAATATTTCTACTAACACAAGTAATATTACTAACTTGCAGAATGCTTCTAGTAGTTATGCAACAAAAGTAAGTCTGGGTCAGACTCGTGTTTCAATATCAAACATGTTGGATGGCACAACTGCATTCTCAGACCTTTCAGCATTACGAGCATCAATTGGAGATCTTACAGTTACTGGAACGACTACCACTCTCAATACTCAGACAGTTGAGATTGGGGATAATATTATTGAGGTCAATCTTGCACCTACCACTGGCAATGAAACTGCACAGACTGGAGGTATTCAAGTCAACAGAGGGACTGGTAACGACAAGGCCAAACTTATTTGGAACGATACTACTAGTCAGTTTCAGTTTAAATTGGGCACTGGTGATGCGAGTATTGAAAAAGTAAAAGTACCAAGTGGAAGTGCCATTGTAATTAATAATGTTTCTTTAGGTAACTACTCATCTTTTGAAACACAATTTAATGCGAATAAATAATGTCTGACATTCTTGGACAGATTGGTGCATTGGTTGGACAAGAGTTCAAGCATGTCTCTGATCGATTCCAAGACTTGGCTGGGAGTGATAACTATTCAGAAATAACTTATGATTCCAGTGGAAATGTTTCGAGTATATCAACATGGGTAGATGACACGAAAGCAAATTTGATTAAGGTAAAGACACTGACCTACACCACTGGGTCACTTACTGGAATTGTGGTTACAGATGGGAGTAATACTAAGCTAACTCAAACTTTAGCTTACGATGCAAGTGGGAACCTAGAAAGCATAGAAAAGGATTTTGCATGAGTTTTTCTGAAGCAAGTAACAAGATTACGCAAACAGGGACTGACACTGATCTCAGTGGGTTGAATGGAGTGACAGGAGTAACTACTACAGTTCGTGGAAACCACACTACTTATACAATTGCTTCCACTCATTTCCTGGAGGTTCAAGGAACTCTTAGCATTGATCCTGCCTATGAGACCTTGCAATTGATGAAGCAAGCGATCAATGCAGGTAGTGGACATCCACTGACAGTAACAGGCACATTGAATCTAGGTGTCAAAACTACAGCAAATGGGAAAGACAAATATTCAGTCGGTGTAGGAATTGATTTACCAAATGAGAATCTGACTGGTCAGATGTATCGTTTCTTTGGCATTTCGTTTGGAGGTAGTTCTACATTTTTGTGGAATGGTGGAATAATTCGTACTACTGCAACTTTGCGAACTGCAAATGGGGCAACAGTCACAGTCAATAGTGGGATCTTTTATAACCTTGCAAAACAGGGATCATCCAACACAAACACATCTCAGTTCAGAATCGAGTCCTCTAATTCTACGAGCGATGCGAAAATAAACATTTACGATTTAACTTTTGATGGTGAAACTTTGGAGTCTAGGATTTTCACAAAAAGCGGATGGAATGTTGGAATTTTTAAATTTAAAAAAGGTGGATTACAAAGTTATAATTCGCCATTTCCACCACTGACTTTTGAGAACTTTGACACGAGTCCAAACTTGCATGGTTTTGACATTATCAATGTTACTAGAACTCAAGCAGATGGGGAGACAATTACGATTGAGGGGTTCTCTGATAGATTAAGAGTCGAACTTGATACTGGCAGAGATAATTTCATGTATCTCAAATGCGTCAGACCTATAAGTTTAGTAGTCGAAGATTTAAATGGTAACCCATTAACCTATTCCTATTACGCTAAAGATTTAGATAGTGGCAACAGAGCATTGGGGCCAAAAAATCAAGATGATAGATCTGATAAGATTTACAATGGAGTCAACCAGACTAGCAATCTAGATGAAGATGTTTTGGTCGAGGTAATTAATTACATTAATAAGACCATCACCACTGATTCTCGCACAAATTCAAATTCAGAAATTCCATTCTCTATTATTGCATACAACCAAACTATCACTGGATTTGCAGAGGATTTAGTTGGACTCGACACTTTGCAAAGCACAGTTAAAATGACACCAGATCTGGTAGTATCTGAAGCAACAAAATCAGTTGTGGATGCGTATTCTTCAATAGACACACCGCAAAAATTTTACGACATAGCAAAATCTTATCTCGTTGATAATTATGCAGGTGAAGCATCACCATTAGTGTCAAGGGATGGAAACACTATTGATGCAGGATCTTATGATGTGGTTGTAAGTAGTTCAGCAGTAAATGCGTTTTCTTTGAGCAGTAATACACTGACGCTGAAAGCATCAAGCTTTGTTGGGGATATTACTACGAGTGGATCTGTAACTCTAACTGGAGTAAGCTACACTGGAACTATAATTGATTCATCTGGTACAAGATCATTTGGATCTTATGAGATTAAAAATTTAGTGTCTGGATCAAGAGTGCAAGTTTACAATTTAACATCTAGCACCGAGATCTATAATAATATTGTAAATGCGACAACTTTGTCCCAAGGGTTTGGAACAAGTGAAATGGTTGATGGTGATTCAATCAGAGTAAGAATAACATACCAGAATGGTAGTGTAGCCAAGGAACCACAGGAACTTACAGTGACTTGTCGAACTCCATCCTGGGAGGTGAATGCTAGTCAAGAAAATGCTACAGAATACAATGCTTACCAAGTCGATGGAAGTGGAATCAATGAATTCACTTTAGACCTAGCAAGTGGAAAAATCGAAGTAGATATTAATGATTCTGATAACTCAACAAACATTCAAAGGGTAGGTGCTTGGTACTATGCAGAATTAATGACAAGCAATGGAATTTCTGATTTATTTGGTGCTATTAATTGGGTTGCCAGTAATCAGATCTCAATTGATCAATCAAAAGTAAATTTACAATTAGATAATAAAAAGGCAGATCCATTGCTACT
>Ga0181399_1000440_pt1 | contig 15269 bp, 20 predicted proteins | sample 22SPOviralmetaG_FD_130128 | JGI IMG/M metagenome (GOLD analysis project Ga0181399, IMG submission 130128) | Marine viral communities from the oligotrophic San Pedro Time Series (SPOT) site, San Pedro Channel, CA, USA - 22 SPOT_SRF_2011-05-21 | ecosystem: Environmental > Aquatic > Marine > Strait...
CCAGGATGCCGTCTATGACGCTCTCCGCAACATCAAAGTCGCTGGGTTCACTGGCCATGTCAATCACCGCAGTTCCCTCCACGTCGGCAATGATCGAGCCGTCGCGATAGCCCACGACGGTGAGGTTGCTGTTCGGAAATGCGCCCTTGAGCCACGTCTCCACCAGCGGCGTCAGTTCCGTCTCGTTCAAAGACGAAAAGTCTGCGTCCAGTACAATATTGAAGGACGTGTCGTACTCTGCACTGAACAGGGTTGTCGTAGTAATCGTGGTCGTGGTCGTGGTCGTGGTGACTGTGGTGGTCGTTGTGGTAACCGTGGTCGTTGTGGTGGTTGTCGTCGTGGTCGTCGTAGTAACAGTGGTGGTTGTCGTAGTAATCGTGGTCGTGGTCGTGGTCGTGGTGACTGTGGTCGTTGTGGTCGTCGTAGTAACAGTGGTGGTTGTCGTAGAGGTTGTTGAATCTGTTATCGAGAGCAGGGAGGTGGCGGAGTCGTGGCCGTCCACGCACGCAAGCTTGGAGGTGTCCCACGGCGGAGACTGGTAGTTTCCGTCATCGTAGATGTTGTCGGATGAAAAGGCGAGGCTTGCTGGACAGTCGTTGGAAAAGACCAGCTTTGATCCGCTGCCGCCGCCGTTGAAACGAGCCCCAGCCACCAGAACGGTCGCACCAGTGTCGGCAGTTTCCACCGCAATCCCCAGGCTTGCATCGTTGTGTTCCTCGACGGCTCCTCCGTATGGGGTCTGTGTGGCGTCCGTGTTTGCGCCAGAGACTACACTGTCTTCGATGCGCACCGTATCGTTCGTGTTCCAGACGACAATTCCCGCTCCGACGCTTCCGTCCACCGTACAGCCCGTCATCGTCTGGTTGGTGCCCCCGATGAACATAAACCCCGACTGGCCGGAGTTGACCGCAACACAGTCCTCGAACACGCCATCGGCGCACCCCGCGTCCGATTTGTATGACCCACTGGCAAAGTAGAAACTGTTGTCCGTGTTGTTCTCTGCACGGCACGACACGACCCGTGGGCACTGCGTGTCCTGGATCCGAAAGCCCCTGCAGTTGTTTTGTGCCGTCACGTTGACGGCAGTCGGTGCTGTGGCCGAACAATAGTCTGTAGCCCGGATTCGGAGAGCGCCTCCTGCCGTTTCGGTTCCGCGCCCACTGTAGCCCTCGATAACGAGGTTTGAAAGATGAACGCGTGTTGCCTTTGAATAGAGGGCGTACCCGTCCACGCTGCCGGTAGAGAGGGTCAATCCGTCTACGATCAGTACGCCGCCCGTTCCCTGGGAGGAGTAATGAAACTGAAAGTCTGTCCACACGACTTCCCCGCTGACCGACGCGTCCTTCTGGATGGTCAATGTAAAATCGTTTCCCATGCAGCTCGAACAGTACGTCGAAAGAGCCTCGCCCGTGTTGCAAGTCAAGGTGAGCGTCTTTGAGGCTGCGTTTGTATCCACGCTCACGCATCCCGTAGTCGTCGTGGTCGTCGTCGTTGTTGTGGTCGTGGTTGTGGTAGTGGTTGTGGTAGTCGTCGTCGTTGTTGTGGTTGTGGTAGTCGTGGTTGTCGTTGTCGTCGTTGTTGTGGTCGTGGTTGTGGTAGTCGTGGTTGTCGTTGTCGTCGTAGTGGTCGTGGTTGTGGTAGTCGTCGTCGTTGTGGTTGTGGTGGTTGTTGAGGTTGTGGTGGTTGTGGTGGTTGTTGAGGTCGTCGTGGTCGTCGTTGTCGTCGTTGTCGTCGTCGTCGTGGTTGTTGTGGTCGTCGTCGTCGTCGTAGTGGTCGTCGTCGTCGTCGTAGTGGTCGTCGTCGTTGTCGTCGTTGTTGTGGTCGTGGTTGTGGTAGTCGTCGTCGTTGTGGTTGTGGTGGTTGTTGAGGTCGTCGTTGTCGTCGTTGTCGTCGTTGTTGTGGTCGTCGTCGTGGTTGTGGTGGTTGTGGTGGTGGTCGTCGTCGTGGTCGTCGTTGTCGTCGTCGTCGTTGTCGTTGTTGTGGTGGTGGTCGTCGTGGTAGTGGTGGTGGTCGTCGTGGTTGTGGTGGTTGTTGTTGTAGCTCCCATGTTCCCGCCCCCGCCATTGCCACCAGTGGTCGTCGTTGTGGTCGTAGTCTCGCCACCTCCACCCCCGCCGCCATCCCCCCCTCCGCCCTGCCCCGCGGCAACTGCCACTAGGGCGGCCAACAGGACCAGGCGCAGGCGGCCCATGACAGTAGCGTGTCGGCCGGGCAGACTTTATACGGATGGCCTCCCGCGCTGGGCTGGCCTAGATGCCCTTGATGCCCTCGAGACTCATCATCGTCTCCTGGGCGCCGTCGGACGGGGGCTGCATCGAAATCAGCTGGATGTTGCTTCCAATTGCCAGCACGCACACGCGCTTGCCATCCGGGGTGAGGCTGCCTTTGATCATCAGCTCGCCGCGGAGCTGGCCGACGAAACAGGGGCGACCCTGTACCGGCTCGATCACCTTGTGAGCGGGAATCTGCGTCTTGCCGTCGAGGGCCATCCAGGGCTTGGCCACGTACTGGAAGCAGCCCTTTTTGTACTCGTCCTGGGTGAGGCGGGGGAGCTTTTTGACTGCATCGGCGTCTCCGGGCTTGGGCTCGCCCTCGGCGATGAGCTTGACCTTGAGAGTGAGGATACCGTCCTTGAGCGGGCAGTGCAGCTTGAGCACTTCCACCACGATGGCGCGCTTCTCGTCCTGGCTCTTGGCCGCCTGGAGCTTCGCCTTGGCCTTGCCTTTCGGCATGTTGGGGCCGCCGTCGTTCGCCACGAAGCAGTCGACGAGCGACCACCAGAAAGACGTGAACCACTTTTCAAATGTGGAGCTCACCTGCAACTTGAGTTTCATCACATTCTTTGCGCCCGGCGAGTCGCTGTAATCTGGAGAAGCGCCCCACGCTGCGCCATCCGAGGCCACGAAGGGGACCTTGTCCGGAAGCCACCCCCCATCGGGAGCAAACACGACCGTCCCTCCACTCATTGTCACCTTTGGAAGCGGGGGAAGTTTGCACGAAGCCTCCTCGATTGCCTCCAGGCGCTCCGGGCCAACTGGATGCGCCTTGATCGCCTTCTGGATGGCCGCCTCGACTGGGTCGGTTTCGATGCGCGGCATCGAGGCTGGAGGCTCTGTGCCCGAAGGGTCTTGGTCGCGGGGGCGCTTGTCTCCGGTGTTCATGGCTGTTCCGAGGCGAGTTGTGGTGAATTGTGAGCTCTGGCTGCCGATATCTCGATATCAAGATTCGGGTTTTGGAATCCACAACTTGGAGCATGAATCTGCGGGCAACCGCGGAGGAACTCGACCCGATCAAGCTCCGGACGGAGGACCACACGTACGTGGTCACCCGTGCATCCGGCGAAGAGGTCGAGCTCGGACCCAGCGTGTCTGGCGTTTCCGCGGATTTCTGGGGCGCCTTCAACGCTCCTCTGATGGCGAGGCGGTGCGGTCCGGCGGCACGCAAGAGGGCGACTGGCAACCCGGGCGCATCCGACAAAGAGCTCGAGGCTGCATGGAAGGCCAGTGGGGATGCTGCGGCCGAGCGGGGCACGGCGATCCACCTCATCATCGAGGCGTACCTGTTGGCCCGAAATCCGGATCAAACCCCGCCACCTGCTACTCTATGCCCCATCGTGGCGGGCTGGATCGATGGTCGGTTCCCCGAGTCGGAATGGGACACGATTCCCGAGATGATCGTCTACGGCAGGGTCTATGATGGGGGCCGGGTGATTCCGGGGACGATTGACCTGGTGGCGGTCGACAGATTGACGGGCCGGGTCACGCTGGTCGACTGGAAGACGGGGTCGGTGGACGACACCAAGGGACGCAAGGACGACCTGTTTGGGCTCCCGGGCACCCGGATGGCCAAGTACAGCCTTCAGCTCGGTATCTACAAGCTCATTCTGGAGCGAGAGTACGGCGCCGAGGTCGAAGCGCTCGAGGTGGTGCAGGTGACTCTGGGCGAGACGCCGACGGTGCACCCGGCCAAGCCCGAGTACACGGACGATCTCTGTGTGTCCATCGTGGCAACGACGCCCTAGCTCGGTAGCGCTGCCGCCGAGGTGTACGCGATGGTCCTACCGGTGCTTTGTGCGCTTTCCTGCCGCCCTGCTTTTCCGACTGTTGAAGAGCTCGGGCTGCTCGGACCGCAGTGCCCGCAGCTGTGCGCGACACCTGAGCGTCTTGAACCCTGCGCCGCCGTCAGCGTGTCGATTTCTGGCCGCGCGCCGGATGGGCGCACCGTTGCTATAGACGACAATGTCAAAGGCGTCGGCGTTCCTGCGGCGCCGCGGTGAGCCAGTGTTGCAGTCTGCCGGACGGCGTGCGTACGTGTCGAGCCATGCGTTTGCGTCTGCTCCGTGGAGCGGTTTGGATTCTGCCGTCCGGTGGCTCTGGATGGCCAGCGTGCCACGCGAGTTGGTCATGGTGACGGGGCAGGCCACGTTGGCCGAGCCCTTTTTGGGCGGCACGCCGAACCGGATGCGGACCTGTCGGACTGTCAGTCGCCGCGCCAACATCCGAGGCGGCGTGGGGCACCGTCTCGTTGTCGTCGGGGTGGTCAAAGACAAATTCGTACGGCGTGTTTTTGACCTCGGCCCTGAGGGCGCGGACCGACACTCTTTTGAGGCCGGTGAAGGCGGTTGTGCCTGCACCCATCCCATCAGCGGCGGCGTGAATCCTGCACACGGCGCGCCACGACCTTCGGGCTCCTCTTCGTACAGAACTTCGGGGTCCCGGAAGGTGCCGAGCCGCATGAGGGACGTCGAGATCTGGGGCGGGCGTCAGACGGGCCAGAGTGACGGCGGCGGGACCGACTTCGTCTGGGCTCATCCTGGGGTATTAGGGTGGCCGTGGGACGGTTTTATACCCATTGCCCGATGCGCGTCACGCTGCTGCAGCTGGTTGGCCTCGCGTACCTGGCGGGTGCTGCCTACCAGGTGGACATGGCGGGCGGCGGACACCGGTGCGCTCCGTCGGCACCCTGCCCGACACTGCAGCCTCCGACCGGTGCGCAGGTTCACGTGGTGGAACGCCGTCCTGTTCAGCCTGTACGCGCTGTCGGATGGCACCTGGCTCAGCGGCATCACTGTGATGACAACGCTTCTGGTGGTGACTGGTAGTGTTCCGCCTCTCGACCGGCTGCGACGATGCCCACCGCGATCCACAGGTGTCGTTCTGATGAGCCTGCGCGGATGCAGCCTGCTGCAAGAGGCCGTGGATGACATGGGGGCGGGCGGGTACATCCTGGGTGCGATGCCCGTGTTGCCTGGTTCGGCCGTTGCCGACTCGACCGCAGGCACATTTGCAGTCCACTATCTGCCCTGTCCGCGTGGCCCATCGCCACCGCCCACCAGCTGCATTGCGAGCTGAACCACCTCTGCATCGGCCGCGTAGTCATAGCCACCGTCGGAACGACTCTGATCGATGGTCGGACTCCAGTCGGGCCTGGGGCGCTGGTGGTGAGCAATGCTGGTGCACGCTGCAGTCTGCGAGGCTGATGCGCCCGCAGGGTGCGGGCATCTTTGCGCTGTACACGCTGGTCAACGACGCGGGCGGTGCGGGATTGCGTGGCTCACCCCGTGGCGGCGGCACTCACGCCGAGCACCGCCAGATGTGTACGGCTGCCCTCTGCCCCGAGAAGCGACTGTGCTTCCTGCGTCGGCAGTGGCGCTCCTGATCGAGGTGCTTCGGCCGAAAGGGCGACCGGAAGCGCGAATAGAATGGTAGTGCCGATCCACAGCAGCACCGCTGACGTCATCGGCATCGCCGCGAGCAGCACGGGCGTCGCGAGCAGTGCCAGTCCCTTCCGATGATCCCCGACGAGCTCAAAGCCCGCTGCGCAGATGGGAAACACCCAGACGCCGCCCCCCGCCAGCAGGGCGCCCACCAGCGCCGCCATGATGGCCGATGACCGCAGCACCAACTCGACGCCGCGGGTCCCGATCACAGACATGGGGCACCGTGGCCGCGCACCCGGGTGGCCAAATACGCCCACCCACTGTGGCGATGACGGCCCGACGCCCAGCGAGCGCTTCCATTCCGTGTGGCGGTCCCACGCCGTCGCCTCGACCGCCAACGTGCGCGGACAATAAAAACACAGTTGTCTTCCCGCGGCTACCGGCGCCAGTGCAGCATGCCCAGTTCCTCCAGTCTCGTTCGCGTCGCCGCCCAGACGACCATTGCCCGGTGGTACCGCCGCGTGGTGGCCGAGGTGCGCCCGTGCCCACTTGTGCGCCCGCTTGAATTCACTCACCGCGTGCACACAGCGTGCACGCCGGACCTCTGCAGCCGAGGTCATTCAGGGCGCGTGGCGCCGGCTCGTGCGACGCACTCGGACCAAGGTGCGCGCCCCGCGTTTCCGACGCCGCCCGCGCTCCCTGGCGGTTTCCGACGCTGCACCACATTTGTCATTGTTCACACAGGCCCGCCGGGTGGCTGCGGCCACTGCCATCCAGCGCGCCTACCGGGCGTGGCGTTCGCGATGGGATACGCTCGTCTACATCCACGTCAAGTGCGCTGCCACGGCCGAGGCGGACCGAATCTACCGCGCCGCGCTTTCCGACGAGCTCCTCCTCATCAACGTGAACCTCAAGTGGATAGAGGTGAACAACATGCGCATGGGCCCCACCAGCCGCTTCGTCAAGGCCGCGCGCGATCACGCGGGTCCTCGCACCTTTCTGGTCATCGGGTCGCACGGGTATGCCCGTATGCCCGTGCCGCCCTTCCTCCTTCGCGTGGCTGACGCGCGCGCAGACTGCTCGGCAGCACGGGCTTCTTTGTGACGGACAGCCAGCGCAGCGAAGACGGCACTCGCGTTCTGCCGACTCCTGTGGTGGCCAAGCGGGCGCTGGCGGCGTGGCCTGGGGCGCAGCTGTTCATCGATGCGTGCTACTCGACCGTGGCCATCGGCGACGGTGACATTGGAGGGCACGACGACAGCCCCCTCTACTCTGACGCCGTCGACCGGATTGTCGTCTGGATCGAAACGCTCATCCTGACGCACAGCGCCAAGGCCCTCCTGATGTAGGGCCGCCGTGCCGATACACCGCTGCAGCCGCCTTACCGCACCCTCAGTGCCCTCTTGGGGCCGGGCACCCACCGCGTGCACGCCGACAGCAGGTACTTCCGGATCGAGGTGTACGCCGTCGGTTTGTCGGGGTACCACGGGATCATGGCACTCTGGTGGCACTGGTTCCCGGCCGCCTTATGGCCCGCCGCCGTCATCGCTCCGGATAGTTGCACACGCCGACGGCCCCGACTGCTCCCACCCGGAACGCCCCGTCCACCAGCCTCGTGGGGAGCATCGACGCCACGATGAACGCGACCGTGGCCACCTCGACGACGCCGTACCGGACGCAGTGGCGCTCCTGCTCGCCCGGCGGCGCCAGCCATCGCCGCACTGGCTCGAGCACAAAGAGCAGCACGACGGCCAGCCAGATGCCGACTCCGAATCCCGCCAGGTCCCTGTCGGCCAGCCCTGCTGCCACCGCCGCACCAAACGCGACGCTGCAGATGGCGCTCATCGCCGTGGTGCCCGTGGATCGCCGACCGGATATACGCCGACTCGACCGCTACTGGCGCGCCCGGGTGACCACCAGCGCGATTGTCGAAAACACCAGGGCGGCAAAGACTATGTCGTTCGACCCGGCCATGTAGCACTCTTCCATGCCCTCGATGCGCAGATTCCCAAGAGTGTGGCAGCCACAATAACAGACGCGGCAAAGCTGGGTTCCTCAGAACACTCGACCGCGTGCATCCGTCCCCGTGCACAGCCGCGCCCGATATACGCCGCCATGGGCCGGACACCCGAGGCCCCCTGCGCCGTCTGTGCCACTCCAGTGCCGCTGGCCAGCCTCTTCACCCCGTGCGGCTCCACCAAAGTCGTGTGCTCAAAGTGCACGCTGGAAAAGACGCCCGCGGCTGCAGCGGCCCGGACCGAGCAGGCGCACTCGCTGATCGCCCAGCTGCGTAGCACGACGCGTGCCATCCCAATCGACAGCATCGTCTCCGTCCCGGGCGGCGGCGCCGAGCTCCGTCGCCTCCTCGATGCCAGTGCCGCCACCACCGTCGGCGGCGGGACGTACGTCGTCCCCGACCAGTTCCACCCCGATCTGCAGCACAGCCGGGCCCGGCGCCCGTAGCGGACATTACAGACCCGAATCCGGCCATTTCCCGCATTCCGAGATCCACAACCTCACAGAAGCCCGCGTTGCCGTCCATATGGATTCGCGTTCCGTCGAAGAGGAGCTCCGCCGTCGACTCGACCAGCCCGTCAACCCCGCCATCGTGAGCACCCGGCCGGGTCCAGGAAACCGCAGGGTCAAGTTCATCGCCGGCGAGACCGTGTGCCAAGAGGCGAACCGCCTCGGCCTCCGCTGGAGCAGCAAGGTCGTCAAGATCCTGTGCGCCCGCGACGCCCGTGCCCGTCGCAGCCCGCCTGACGCGCCCCAGCGAGGTGAACCGGAGTCAGAGCAATGGACGGCACACGGTGTCCTACCTGGTGCCTGCTGACCGCCCACCCGTCCGCTGCCCCGCCTCACCGGGCCCAGGCCGTCGTCGAGGTCACCATCGGGTCGCAGACCCACCAGGATGTCTCGGTGGACACGGTGTGCCCCCTGCCGCGCCCATCACCGCGGGCTGCTCACGGCGCCGCAGAAGACGAACCCCGACATGGCAGAGGCCATCAAGAACAGCGCCAAGTCGGCCGTGACCACCGCCGCAGTCCGCGCTCTCAAGAAGTTTGGCCGGGCGCTCGGCCTCGGCCTCAATGACCCCGCCGCACTGGCCCGCTGCACGCCGATGCAGCCTCTGCCTGCCGAACCGAGCGTCAGGCCGGCGGGCACCGGGGCGCGGGCCACATCAGCCGGGAAACGGGCCGCCCGACCCGGTTCGTACGCCAGATTCGCAAACCTCGCCGACCTGCTCCCCGTCTCGCTCGACACGTCGCCAAGGACTGCCCCGGGTCCTCCATCCCGGCCCCCCAGCACGCCGAGCAAGCGTCCTGCGGCACGGGCGCCGCACACATCGCGGTGGCGCTCTCCGAGCACACGCGCGCTCCCCGTTGCCACCGAGCCCGCTATGACGCAGGCGGAACGCGGGACCTCGCCGGGTGCCGCCGAGTCCGAAGACAGTTTCGGGGAGCTCGATTTTGGCAGCGCGCCGTAGGCCCCCTCTGTTGTTACCGTTATTGTACCGTTGTTGTCCGCCATCAGCCTGCGCCCGAGGACGCCGCACGTGCCTGCGGCCAGTCTGCACTTGCTATAGAACATAATGTTGGCATTGCTACAATTCTGATAGCATGGTGCGCGCGCGCGTCGCCTCGCCTGTCGCTGGATCCCGGCGCGCGCGTCTGTTCCTGTGCAATCTGCGGTGCTGTGACGCCCCATCTGTGCCGTGGCACCTCCCGAATCCCGCTACTCGCCGTGTTCCCCCATTGCGTCCCGCCTCGTGCGCCCCGTGTGCCGCACGCCCTTTTGCGCGTGATCCCGCCCCCGCGTCCCCCGCGGGCCTGCCGCCGCAACGGTGCGTCACACGCGCGCACAGGAGCTCCCAAGCGGCATGCCCCCGTCGCTCCAGCACAAGTACGCCGAACTCCGCGCGGCTGCGGTAAATACCTTCCCCGCCCGTATATCATCTTTACTTACCCAGTTTGCAGCAGGCCGAAGGGGTCACCCTGCAGGTGCTGCAGTACGAGCAGCCGCGCGCAGAGCCACCACCGCACCCGCAGTACCGCTTGGTGTACGCCGCTGTCAATGCCGTGCGCGGGCCGTTCGCCGTGTTGCCGGTGCTCAAGAACCGTCGTGGCGGCCCTGTCGCCTGCAGGGGCCTGCCCATTGTCGACTTTAACGGGGGTGCCTTTGTGGTCGTATCGCATGCGTGGGTCGATCGGGGCCTCTACAATGGCACCTTTGCGACTCTTCTCTTTGAGGATGGCCACTACCTGCTGGATCCGGCCGCCGGCGACACTGGTGCCTTTGATGAAACGTGCGGTGCACTCCGGCCAAAGTCGGTCGCGTCCGCCGGCTCGCCTGCCTCGCTGGGGAGCGCTGGCCAGCGCCCATTGATGCCCGGCTCCCCGGGGGCCGCCGAGTCGGACTCGGACTCTGACGTGCCCCAGCAGCCGTCCAAGAAGCCCAAGCGCAAGAGCCGCGCGTACGCCGAGGTGCTCATGGCCGCTTCAGTCTAGCCACACAGCTTTGAACATGGGGCCTCTGCTTCTTTCTGCCGCACGCGCACGCCAGTCCGTCCCGAATGCGGCTGAACCTGTCGGGGGCGATGACGAGGCGGTGGAGGGCGCAGTAAAACTCTGGGTCCAGACGGTACAGCGCCCTGCTCCTGAGCCAGATGACGGCCATCCTCGGCGGGCACAGCTCGATCGCCCGTCCCTCAAACGGCCCCCACGGATACGTCCATGGATCACCTGGGCGCGGCGGCATGCGGCTCGGTGCCATGGCGCTGCGGACTGCAAATAGGGATGGCGCTTGACTACTATGACTGGCTCGGCTTCCTGTGCCGGTCCTGGTACTTTGCAAAGACGCCGCCGCTCTGTCGGTTCCGACCCACCGGCGCTGACCAAGATTGTGCTGCTGCCGTCGTATTGTAAGAACGCGGCCCGGTGGCGTTCTTGCCCGCTGATGGACCGACCGGTGGCCTGCCCGGGGCCGAAGAGCGAGACGGCGGCCGAGCGCGTTCCTGACTCTGCGACAGCCGCCGCAGTCCTTTGTCGAGCTGAACGGGCGTGGGCGACCGACTCGTCGGCACCCAGATGGCCACGTGCCGCTGATCGCCGTTGGGGGCGACGGCCACTGCGGGGTATACGCCCGGGGTGTACTCTTCGGTCCAAGGTCTGCTGCGTTGCACCTGGCCGTTGACGATGTCGGTTCCGCGCGGCCACGAGACGGCTCTGAAGCCGCTTTCCGCAAACTTGGATGCCTCAATCACTGGAGTTCCTTCGGGCACCTTTGGCTGCACGCGCAGCACCTTCTGTAGCCGCCCCCGCGAATCGTTGCAGACCACCACAAATCTGTCTCTGAGCAGCCAGGCCCCCACAACGTCGCCCACATACTTGGGGCTGGCCGCAAGCGTCGGCAAGTGACCGCGTGGCATCATACCATCGGACGCAATCGCAAAGTGAAAAGGCTGAAAGTAGCTCTCCTCACCGACCAGCGGGCGCACCTGAATCGCCGTCGCCCGCTGGTTCCCGTGGGGCATCTCTGTCGGGTCCTCCGGGTCCTGCCGGATGAAACACGCGTGGTCCTCTGGCACTGCCATCTCGACGACTGCAATCGGGGTGGTCGCCTCCAGGTCGGCGACGGCAGGCGGCAGTCCACAGTTTGGCGCCGCAAACGGAAGTCTGTCCGCATCGGCGCCGGGCACAAAGAACCACCGCGGCCGATCCGAGAGCGGTGGCACCGTGCCCACCGTCGCCTTGACCACAGTCACGCCCAGACAATCTCTCCAGTACAACTCCCAGTTGGGGCAAGCGGGGGCCAGCACGAACTTCCCGCGTTCGACGTAGCCGTCCACCCGGACGCCGTCGTACGGGCTCGGCGCCGGCGATCTGACCTCTTCCAGCAGGACTGCCGACGTGCCTGCCGGACTGAGTGTCATAGGTTCCCCCGGTCGAGTTGTGCGTATAAGGAAACGATTCTGGCACTTTCAAAGAACCCAAAGTTCAAGAATGGCTACCACCATCGTCGAGCTCTGCAGCGGACGCCGCCCCCAGAACGCCGTGCTGTGCCGCGGCATGGCCAGGCCCGACCTGGTCATGAAGAAGGACACGCCAATGGAACCTAGGTACTACAGCATCCCGGAGCACGTGCCCGTCTTTACGACCGAAAAGGCCATGGCGGATTTCATGAACCCTGGCGCGGGCTCCAAGCGGTCTCGTGATGATGCCGACGCCAACCTGATTCCCATCATCGCGCACATGGGCGTGGACGGGGGCAGCGACATTGATGTAAGCAATTTCAGCGGGCCGCTCATCTTTGTGGGCATCAGCTACGGCGAGGCGTCCGAGACCCGGCCTACCGTCTCGATCGCTATGGGCGGTCTGATGCCGATGGTGCAGAGCCCGGCTACGAACCTCGAGGCGGGAAAGCCCGCGTGGTGGGACAAGAAGGCCTATGCATATGGCCGCGGGAAAACTCCCATTTCAATCGCGGTGCTTACCAACGCGGTCGGAGACGCCGACGTGATCGAGAAGCCCGAGACTCGTGCCTTCTGTGGTGTCTCGGTCCTGCAGTCGACGCAGGATGACATTGCCGTGCTCCTTGGCGTTCCTCCGCAGGGGGCTCCGGCGTGATCCGGGATCATTGTTTTGTGGCGGTGGGGTCCCTGTGGACTGCTGCAGCGTGTCGGGTCCGTCCTGTGGGTCTGTGAGCTGCTGCAGGGGAGCGGGCCCGTAGCCGTCGCACCTCGTTTCGTCATAAATGTGAGGCCACACTCTGTGCACTGGTGCGGCCGATGGGCAGGTCCGCCCAGTCGGTACCGGCATCGATGCACGTGGCGCCGCAGGTTGGACCGCGCCATCTCTCGGCCGCAGTGGGGGCACACCACCCTGGCACAGTCGCGCTCGTGCTGGTCGCGGAGCCAGCGGTGCCCAAAGAGCCGGCCGTGGCACAGGCACGCAAACTTGAACCTCTGCGGCGGCTTCTGCCCGGGATGGTGCACGCGCACATGGGCTGCCATGTTGGTATATCGGGCATATGGGCCCCTGTCACAGTACGGGCACCGTGCATGGAGGCCGTGTTTGGCGACCTCGTCTGCGTTCTCGTCTCTGCTGCCGCCCTCGCCGTCTGGAAGTGCCGCCATGGCCGCTCCGTCGTCGCTTGACCGCGCAGCCGCCGCACTGTTGGCCGCCGAGGCCATCACACTTCCCCGACAGCAGTCTGGAATCACGCGGTGCACTCTATGCCTCGTCGTGTTATACCCAGTCCCTGTGGCTGACCCGCCGCCCAGGTTCATCGGTGAGATTCTGAGGGGCGCGACGCCCTTTCGGCCGCGGTTCGGCCGGGCATCCTCTTCGCGGCGGGGCGAGTCTGCGCTGGTCATTGGGCGCGCCACGGATCGCTGTTTCCAAGAGGCGATCGAGACGGGCCGTGTTCCTGCTCGGACGGACCGGACCACCTTCGCCGTCAATGCACTCTCGGCTCTGCGGGGCACTGGCATCCGATCGGTCCGGACCCAGTTTCCGGTGATGCACGGCACGGTCGGCACCCGGCTCGACGGCATTGGCGTCTGCACCCGACACGGCCAGACGTACATTGTGATCATCGAGCTCAAGACGACGGGCCGCGATCCGGCCGACAATCGGGCGTACGACTGTCCGTGCAGCCTGTTGCCCGACCTGCACCTGCTGGGCCTTCCCAATACGGAGCGGACCGCGCACAGCATCCAGGCCGAGTTTGGCCGGATTGCCTTTGTGAGCAGCTACCCCAGCCTGGCCCGATGGCCCACCGTCAGTGCTGTGGTGGTGGCCTCGTCCACTCGAGCCGTTGTGCGATTTGTGCCGCGGATCGTGTCGGGTCGGAACCGGCTCGAGGACATTTTCAGATCGCACGCCGTCACTGGCCCGCCGCCCCGATCGGGATTTTCAGCGCTGCCGACGGCGCGGGATGGGGGGAGCATTGTGCGGCGCCACATGCAGCAGCAGGGCTTTCGGATCATTTCATCGCGGGCGCGCGTTCCTGCTGGCGCCTCGTTCATCTGCACGGCGGGGGGCATGACCATCGTGTGCGGACTTCGGCCCCGCTTCAAGGCGCAGGGTGCCAAGGCGCGCGAGGCGGACGAGGCGAGCATTCGGCGGCACTCCAAGGGCAGTCCGGCGGCGGTGGTGTACCGCGAGGGGACCAAGTGGCTCCTGCACCGGGTGCTCTGACGGCCGTGTGCACCCGGGACCGGTCTATAAGGCAGCAAGACTGACACGGCAACACTGTAGGCCACCATGTCCGTAATGAAAGTGTGCGACAAGCCCTTCTCCACTGGCGGGTCTGGCGGCAGGATTGATGTGGCCGAGCTCGGCTCCCGTATCCGCTCCGAGGTGCAGGCGCTGCTCGGAGCCTCGATTACTGTCGAAAAGCACCAGAACACCAACCTCGATGCATGGAAGAGCCACGACATGCTGAAGGCGGGCCTGGCCTTTCAGCTTTCCGGTCGCGCCACGATCGTGCAGGCCCGCGTCGCTTCGCACCTCACCACCTTTGACGATCCGCTGTGAGAGATTCCCGCCACAGTGCAATGGGGACGCATACTGACTGCTGCCCGCAGGAAGCTCATGATGCCGCCGATGGTGTGCGAGAGCGATGAGATTGTGGTGCGCAAGAAGGTGGTTGTCGGGTCGGGTGCCGAGATTGTGCCCGAGAGCGCCCCTGCCCGCGCCGTGCGGACCCGCGTGGAGGAGATTTCGGTCCACCTCCAGCGGTACGGCGCCGACATCATCAGTGCGATCCCTCCCGGGCCCGGAACACGGCCCGCCACCCTTGCTGACTTTTTACCTTTTTCCCGCAGTGAACACCAACCTGCTCATGATGCCCAATGCGTACGCCGACGAGTTCAACATGAAGCTCGACTTTCAGCAGCGGGCCATGGTGCGTGCATTCGCATGCGGCGCCGCCCTGCCCCGGCCTGACTCCGACCCCAGGAGGCCAAGCTTGTCGAGCTTGGGTACCGCCAGATCATGGCCCAGTGCCCCGAGCTCCACGAGGCCATTGTGGACGCCAACCCCGCCTTTGCCCGGCTCGGCGACGCCGAACGCGCAGCCCACGGCCGCGCCGCGTGGAACCAGTGCTTCGGCGCGCTCCAGAAGTACACCAACGGCGTTGGCGTCATCATGGCGATGGCCAAGCGGGCGTCGGCCGCGCCCTTTGACACGCTCATCGTCCCTGCGGGCACGGAGGAGATTTCCAACTTTGGCGTCGCCTCGAACGCCATCTACTCCGTCTCGGGAATCCGCGACAGCGACAAGGCGATCCGGTTTGGTTCCGACCTCTTCCGCACCGATCCCATCTCGGGCCTTCGGGTTGGCGTGTCGCGCCCGCCGCAGACCTTTGATGCCGGCACCTCGGCCCCGCGCGCCCGCGTCGGCCACCTCAGCCGCACCGTCCGTGTCGCGTGTTCGTACACCAACGGGTTGAAGTACGTCAACTTTATGAACAACACCCCTTTCACGTGTGATGGAGGAAATACCACCATCGTGTATGATATTGTGGTCTCGAGTGCCATCATTGGCGTGGCGGGCTCTGGTCACCTGTGCCTCGGGTACCCGTCCACCTCGACGTTCAGCGTGCC